>Ga0209707_1000009_pt1 | contig 122176 bp, 90 predicted proteins | sample EN4Hudsemesocosm_FD_184630 | JGI IMG/M metagenome (GOLD analysis project Ga0209707, IMG submission 184630) | Methane-oxidizing microbial communities from mesocosms in the Hudson Canyon - EN4B Hudson Canyon (SPAdes) (version 2) | ecosystem: Environmental > Aquatic > Marine > Cold seeps | place... | reverse complement strand
TACTATCACTGATTTTATTTACAGCAACTACTGACGCACTGTCTTTATCAACAGCAACCACATTGCTTGGCAGAGTTACTGGATAAGGTGAGTTATCGTCTTGCTCGGTGATCATCACACACAAGTTTTGGAAATCTACCACAACTTTGCCATCAAGAATAATATCGATATTGGCTTTTAAGAATGGTTGCGGCAACATGCCCATTGCCGTTACTTCCATGCGGTAAGTTAGCGTATTGTGCTGCGGAAGCACTTGGCCTCGACAACGTACAGTTTGCGACTCGCCCGGCATAGGCTGGAAACGTGCGTTGTTAACATTGTTATGCATACCAAGGGATAACATAAAGAACATTGCCATTTGGCCACAACCTTCACTCATTAATGAGCCAGCCATTACTTGATCGCCCTTAAAGTGACAAGGGAAATACCAATGCTGCGGGTCTAAATCTTTTTGACCTTCTAATAATCCTAAGCCCCAATGACCGCCTGTTGCATCAACTTTAGTGATGCGTTCAATCATTAAGAATTTTTCAGAAGAGAATTTTAATGACGGGTTACGCCCTTTTTGATCGTACTGACTGCCAAAACAACCTGCAACATCGCCATTGACTAATTTCAGCATATCGTTGTAATCGTATTGATCACGCGTGCGCTGCATTAGTGGGCTAAATGAAGTTTTTTTAGCGTTTGCCAGTTGAGCTTTATCTTTATCATTAAGGATAACGCCTTTACCGTCGGCTAATTCTTCGTCGGTAAAAAAGCCAGCACAACCATTACGCATGATAAGTACTTTTTTATCGCCAACGTAACAGTCGTAGTGAAAGAAGAATAAAAGCTGTTCGCCATTTCTAGCATAAGAGTCAATATGAATTTCGTAACGCAGGGTTTCGCCACCAAATGCCATTTCTTCTAAGAAGGTTAATTCGCAATCAAGCAGACGATAAACACGTTCGCCTTTGGCTTGAAAATCAATACCTATGTATGAAATTAGCAATAAATCACATTGACCAGACTCAACCGATACCGACCATGGAATTTGACCATCAATTAAGAATGGTGCATCTACTGGAATGTCGTATTCGGTGCACATGTACGATTTTTTATAGTCATGAACCGTTGCTTCAAGCTGAGTTACGCGAGACACCAATAAGTAATCGGTAGTTGGCAGCCGTACACGGCGCGAGTAGCTGTCGATAATGCGGAATTCTTCACCAAATACATTGCCAATTTCACCTTCGGCAAATTCAACTAAGTCGGCAGTATCCCAAATAATTTCTTTCGGTTGATTAAAGCGCTCTTCTAATTGAAGTGGTGGGTAGTTATAGCCTGTAGGCCCTTTAATTTTAAAGCCTGACTCGTTAGCCCATTGTCCGTTTGCAACGCTGACACTTACGTTAGCACTAGCGCTATCACTAACTATTGAAAGCTCTGGCGCGTATGTTGCGCTAGTCGCTGTTGCTGATGCAGTTGGCACATACGCAGGTAAACCTGCGCTGGCATTGGCTTGCATTTCAATAAGCTTAGAAATTTGCTGCTGTGCACTTTGGCGAGTATTCAAAAATGCTTGATGTGTTGCAGATTCTTGATAAATTTCTTTACTGGCTTTTGAGTTTACATTCGCGGATTTTTGCGGTTGTTGATTACTTTTCACTTGTGCTCCAATGACAGAAGGTGCTTGAACTCGTGTATGAGTTCTAGTGCTAGTTTTAGTGTTAATTAGTTTGGCTTGCTGTACTGGTTTAGCCGCTAGCATTTTAGGTACAATATTGTTTAACCTAACAGGTTTAGCAATAACTGATAACGACTTAACATTAAATGCTTGTTTGATAGTTGCCATCTGTGAGCTAACTTCAGCGCTGTTCGCTTTATCTAGAATACCATCAACAATTGAGTTACCGCCCAAGCTGATATTTTTAATCAACTGAGGGCGCTGCTTGCCTGTTGGTGCGGGCGCTGCTTGATGAGGTAACTTACTTGAAGAAAGTATTAAATGCGCACAACTTTCATCTTTACCTAAGCCACTTATCGCTATGTGAGTCGCAGTGCTCTTTTTATCAAGAACTAAGGCCGTTTTAACAATACTAGCAACACCTGAGGCATTAAACGTATGACCGACATTGCTTTTAACGCTGCTGACAGGTTTATTGGCATAAACATCGTTCAGCGCTTGGCGCTCTGCTAAATTTTCAGTTTCAAAGCCACTTGCATGAGCTTCAATACGGTTAATAGCTGCTGCATTAATGCCTGCAAGTGTAAGTGATTGATTAGCCGCCTTGTTAATAGCATTACTATTGGTGCCGTTGGCAAAGCTAACACCATCAATAGTGGCGTAAATGCTTTGTTCGCTCACGCTAGACTCTGGCTTAACAACAAAGGCTGCTGCACCCTCACCTACTAACCAGTTACTTTGCTCTAATACATTAGCTGATGTTTTAGCATCAATCGATACCTTGCCATAGTGTTGACGAAGCGTAATATTTTCAACCGAACCTGCTAAATCGACAGCGGCAATAATAACCGCGTCAATATCAGATGTTTGAAACAAGTTCTCAGCAAGCTCTACACAACGATAAACTGAATTCTCTTCAGCAGATAAGGTTATTGCTGGACCGGTAAAGTCCCATAACGCCGAAATACGTGACGCCATAATGTTGCCAATAAAGCTGGTATATTGGTTAAGCTGGGCTGCAAAAGCCACACCGTCTTTGGCTATATTGGTTAATGTTAAACACTGTTCTTCCGTTAATACTACGCCTTGTTGCAGCAAACTTTCTTCAATTTGTGTGCTTAAGTTAACGCGGCCACGATATTGATGAAGCTCCAATTCAATGCCCATCGCCACTAATACGGCAACATTACTGCCCTCTTTAAGACCTGCATCTTTGGCGGCGTTGTCAGCCACTTTCATCATCATTAGCTGTTGCGGTATTAAACAGTCTTGCTCGTTAGGCGGTACTTTAAAGCGTAGGAAATCAATATCGAAATTTTCAACATAACCACCACGAGGCGCTTTGTTTAACGATAAGGCGTTCATTACTTTGCTATTTTGTTCGATACCTTTCCAACGCTTAGTTGGTAGATCTCTAAAAGTATTGCCATTTTCGCCAATTAAACGATCGAAGCTTGCTAAGTTTTCTGTACTACCAAAATGTGCGTCCATACCAATAATGGCTAATGGCTCACGCGGTTTGGCTTGTGTATGTACTGTTTCTAATTCTTGTGTTGGCTGCTGCAAAACTAAATGAGCATTAGAGCCACCAAAACCAAAAACACTGACACCCGCGGTTCTTGGTTTTTGCTTAACCAAACTGTTAGCGTTTGTCGGCCATGCAATAGTTTCAGTTGGCATTTGCTCGCCGCCCAAATAACCTTTTTTAGAGCTGAGTGGCTCGTTTAAGTTAATGGTTGCGGGAATTTTCGCTTCATTAAGTGCCCAAATAGCTTTGGTCATGCCCGGCATACCTGCGGCGGTTAGTAAGTGCCCTAGGTTAGATTTTACTGAACCGAGTAATGGCTTGTTATTTTTTTCTCTTGGGAAGCGACTAAAGAAAGTATCCATTGAGCCAAGCTCAACATTATCGCCCTTTGGCGTGCCTGTTGCGTGACATTCAATGTAGTCAACATCGCGAGGGTCAACCTCTGCATTGTCATACGCACGTTCATAAACCAGCACTTGACCTTTGGTATTAGGGCTTAATACAAACTCGCCTTTACCATCGTTAGACAATGCGCCGCCTTTGATAATGGCGTGAATTTTATCGCCATCACGTACTGCATCACTGTGGCGTTTTAAGACCATCATGCCAGCGCCTTCGCCGGCAAATAAACCTTGAGAATTCTTATCAAACGGGGCGTGAATATTGTTCGCTGGGTAGGCTTGAAAAATTGAGAACCCCATATTAACAAACATCGGATCTGAGCCAGAAACTGCGCCCGCTAACATCATGTCTGCTTTACCTGTATGAAGGTAGTCGCACGCCAGTTTAACTGAGTAACAGCTTGATGCACACGCAGCGTCAAGCGCAAAATGTGTACCGCCTAACCCAGCAGCTTTAGCTAACAATGCCGCAGGATAACCAGCCACTAAGGCGTTATCAGCATGCACATTGGTATTTGAAATTTGGGTATCTGAAAAATGGCTTAACTGAAAGTCTTTGTTAAGCAATTGCTTTAACGCACCATCAACCACTTGATGATACAAAGGCATAAATAAGTGGTTTGACGATTTAGTGGGGAACGATAAGTTACCTAAAATTACGCCACATTTTTCAAGCTTGTCGCTGCCCCAATATCCTGCATCGGTAAGGGCTTGTTGGGTAACATAAAGCGCCCATTGGTTAAGCTCGTCGAGTTGATTTAAATAATCAGACGTTAAGCCGTTATTTTGCTTGGTAAAGGCAGTTGCTTCAAAATCAAAATCACGGATGTATCCGCCATGCACACAATAAAACTTATCGGTATCACCTTTTTTACCTGTGTACTTAGCAGGATCAACACCCATTTGATCTATGGTGGCTTTGCTTCGACAATCTTGTTTTTTAAGTAACTGCTGCCAAAATTCCTCAGGGGCACTTGAGCCCGGGAATAAATTAGCAATACCTACTACAGCAATATTTTCCATACTTTCCTCTAGAGAGAGTTTTTTATTTGTCTTGATTGAACACTTATTAAAGTTATAACAATCGACAGATTAATTTTTTTGTAATGTTTATTGTCGTACTAGTTCTGTACAACAATCGAGCCATTAAATAAGGTGTGAAGATCTAACTTCACCCCATTACTTATCAATTTAGCAATGGCTCTAAAATACGTTAGTTCGTCACTGGTGCCTTTTGCGTTAACAGGTACTGATACGTGAGGTTTCTGTGCATCAAGAATTTTATCAACCCAACTACATAGTGAACGCCCCGGCCCCATTTCAATAAATACCCGTGCGCCTTTATTGTGCATGGTATTAACTAAACGCGGAAAATCGACGCGATCACACAAGCATTTTGCCACGCTGTGCGCGATAGCTTTACTTAATTGCGGTACTGGTAAATAACAGGAGCTTGAATACATTTTGGTTTTAATTCGCGGCATAACATCCATGGTGTAAAGCTCAACCATGTCATCGTATTCTTTATTCGCTGGTGCGCTATGAATCGCATTAGCCATATTAAGCGCCATTGCACGAACGCCAAGTTTTTTAATGACACGAAGACAATCGGCTGGGTAACCTGCTAACAATAAGCTGTCGGGCGTATTAATAATGGTGCAGTAAACGCGGTCTTCACCTTCACTGGCAGCGATTACTTCATCAAGTGTTGCTTTAATGGTGTAAGTTTCCCAGATAAGCTCATCTGAAGCTGCAATACTAGTCTTGTCAGTATCTAAGCCCCAATGCTCGCGCAAGGTCAGCAGATCGCCACATAATCTATGATTAAAGGTGTCAGATTGTGCTAAACGAGCACTCATTAATCCCGGCTGTTGCCAAGCACCAAGGGCGGCATACATACTAACTTCGCCCATGGAGTAACCTGTGGCGTAATCGGCTTTTATTTTAAACACATTTTCAAAAACTTTAGTGAAAACACACGCAAAACCAACACCTGCTTCGGCAATATCGGCTAAGTTACCACGCAGGTTTAAATCAAGTTGTTTAAGCGCTTTAAAGTCAGGTCGAACAATGGTGCGAGGGTTGAGTAGAGTATCTTTTAAACTAGCGCCAATATCATCGGCTAAGTTGGCAACATCTTGATGTATTTCAGGGAACAAGTGAAACAAATCACGGCCTAAACCGACATATGTTGCGCCAATACCAGGATATAAAAATGAGATGTTTTGATCTTCTGCCGATGCGCTATTTACTGGCACTGGCGTAAAGTAACTGCCTTTAGGTGTTCGCCATTCTTTTTGCATTTCAAATGCGGTTTTAATGCCTAGCTTCGCCGATTGTATTTCTTTAATTAACTCTTCTTTTGACTCGGCTAACAATACTGCAGTGTAAGACCCCACATTTTCTTTAGCTGTTGTATAACAATCTAAGGCAATATCACCAAGTGATTTTTGGTTGTTTTGAAGTTCGCCTGACGTTGATAACTCTGAAAGCTCTAATAGTAAAGCATGTTCGTCATCAGCGGTTATTAACACCATTTTAAGCTCACTAGCAGCTATAAAACCGTTATGACGAATATCGCTTGCAGGGTGTTTATTACCTTCAGCACTGCCTTCATCATCAATTTTGTTTTCAGCAAGTACCAAATGACAATAATCACTGTTTGCAGCCAAGCAACTATAAGCGGCAAGGTGCGCACTACCATCTTGGTGTGGATACCAAGGACGAGACTCTGTTGGTAGATAAAAGTTCGAATTTTGCCATTTATCTAACTCGCTTGTTATGGGCTGTTGCCAATCACTTATTGCGGGAATATAACGTTGCTGCAATGCAATAACCGTTCGAAGTAAACCAAGTACTTGAGATAAGCCTTCGCCTTCACCTGTAACACTTCGGGCAGAGCTGATAGCCGTTACTAATTTTGGTTGGTTTTGTGCATCAGCAGTACTGTACGCTGAAATTAATTCTGAAGACTCATAGTTTGCCTGTTCAGCCAAAGCTGAAACTTCTAACAAACCAATACTCTTTGCATTAACTTGAGCTTTATCTAGCGCAGAGGCAGTAACTTTTACAATATTGTTGCCAGTAGTAAATGCCTTTAACCATGCATAAACATAATTATTATGGCTTTGGGCATAGCTCACCGATGAAAAAAGTAGGCCTGCAATACCGTTGCAATGTTGGTAGTCATTAAAGTGTTGATCAAAACTAATTGTCGCAACGTTTTCAGCTGATGATGCGTCGCTAGGCAGCTTTTCATGTTTATTGAAATTAATACCCAGTAACGCTACTAAAAAATTTTGTGCTACGAGCGTTTCTATATGCTCCATGGCATTAGCTAATGATTGAACTACAATAGCGTTTTCAATATCGATGTCTTGGTCGATACTTAGCTTACCTGTGCTTTGTGATAAAACAATAACCTTAATGTCAGTGCTGCTTACATTATTGGCAAGTGCCATTCGCTCAACAGCTTTTAGGCAACTGTTATCAAGTTCATTGCTTTGACTTAAGCCTTTACCCAAGCTATTGCCTAAGTTCTTACCTAAATAAAGCGCACGCTCAACATCATCAATAGCGAGCTGTGCACCGCTAAGGTTTTGAAATTGAGCATCTAATCCAATAATGGCGCTATTGTAATTACCTATCGCCATTAAACACTTGCTCCACTTTTATTGGTTTTAGGTAAAAATAAATCGTTTAAGTTGGCACTGGCAGTCACTTTTGCAGCACTTAATTCACTTAGTATTTCATTGTTTTCGCTAATTAACTGAATATCAGCGACTAATGAACCACGTTGTTTGCCTTTACCTGCACTTTTTACCACATTAAGCTGTAGGTAAAAACGCTCGCCAATGGCAACTTCACGATAAACTGTCCATGATTGTGTGCTTGACGGTAGACTGCCTAAGCCAAGTTGTTTTTTCACCCAAACTAACATCGCTTGATAAGCAATGTCGTTGGCAAAAATGTTACTTGCACCCAGTGGGAACTGACCTTGTTTTGCGCTGGCAATTTCAGGTACTTGGCAACTTAGCAATAACCCTTGATCGTCACACTTAAGTATTTCGTTAATGCCTTGCAAACTAGGACCGTGGAACAAAGTACCGTTGCTGTATAGCGTTTCGGCATTTTCACCTGTTATTGCACTGTTTATTTCAAGCTTTGCCTTTGGTAAAGCTTTTGGCTTACTTACTAAAGTTAGCTTTGCGCCGTAATGGAAAACGGGTTTGCCTTGCTCGTTAATGCTAGAAATTTTGGTATCTACTATAACGTTATCGCCAACGAGCTCTGCGGTCATATCAATTTGATATTCACTCGCCTCAGTACCGTCAAAGATCACACCTTTAAAGAGTTTATAATCTGTTAACCCTTGGTAAGTGAAGCCTTCAAAAGCGCCTTGTGCAGCATCTTTCATCCACGCGATAGCACACACTGTTGGCAAGACTTGGTCTTCTCCAATAGTGTGGTCAGCTAAAAATTCATTGTTAGTCGCTTGAAGTGTTTTATTAACACTTACTTGTAAGCGACTAACTTGTGGCTTTTTTGCAGAGTCTGCTCCTGTCTGATCCTTTGACAAATCGTTACCAACCAGTATTTGTGCACAACGGTTGTTGTCTGCCGCTAGCTCGCTTACTAATAATTTTGCGCCAGCATCAAGTGGAATAATGTAAACACCGCGATCGTTAAACATACGTTTAAGCTCTGGTGTTACCATGCCGCCATCCCAAGGCCCCCAGTTAAAACTCAATACTTGAGCGCTAGGGTTTAAGGCTTTAAAACGATAGGCAGTTTTGTTTAAAATATCGTTAGCAATAGAGTAGTCAGACTGACCCGGGTTACCGTAGAAACCTGCAGCTGATGAGAACAAGACTAAGTGCTTAATATTTTTAGCCGTTGTTGCTGCTAATAAAGACTGAAGGCCGTCAATTTTAGTGCGGTAAACTGCGTTGAATTCTTCTAATGTTTTTTGCTCAATAAATTTATCTGCAAGAACGCCTGCACCATGAATAATGCCGGTAACTTGACCTAATTCTTTTGCAAGAGGAGTTACCGCATTAACTACGCTTTCGCTATTAGTTACATCGGCAGCAACATAGTGTGCTTGACCGCCTGCAACTTTAATGGCGTTCAGTGTTTGTGCAATTTCGCGATTAGCTAAAACTGGGCGAACAAATTGAGTAACTTTTACTGGGGTTGGTTTTTCACCTGAGGCAATAAGTGTTTGCATCGCGGCTTTTTTCAATGCCACTTCTTCAACAATACCTTGTGCCCAGCTTGGCTCGTTAGCATCAAAGGATGAACGACCTAATAAAATGAACTTAGACTGGTATTGTTTAGCAATTTCGATAACACAATGCGCTGTAACGCCCTTGGCGCCGCCGCTTACTAAAAATACTGAGTTGTTATCAATAGAACTACCAGCAGTTAGTGTATAGCTGTTCGTTGCCACACCGGTAAGTGTTAAACGTGCGCCAATGTTATTGCTTAAGTTGTCAGTATCGTGCGCAACTTCGACCGTTGCTGTATCACTATCGAGTAATTCATCGCTGATGATAGTAGCGGCTTTGTCTGCAGCTAACTTTTTAGATAAATCAACAATTCGACAGAAAACTTCGCTATCGCCAGCGTTCCATTCATGATTAATGGTTTTAACTAAGCCAGCTAATCCCGCTTGAACTAAATCGGCTTTAACATCGGCTTTAACCTTGCCTGCATTATCATCAACATTAGCAAAACCTAAAGCGCCGCCTTGACGTGTTACCACAACAAAAGAGGCTCTTGCTTTAGTCGCCAGTTTTACCTTCGACAATTTTGCTAAAACGAAGGCTAACATTAAACCTTGTTTAGCAGCTTCAGGATATTGAATTGAATTAATAGTATTGGCAGCTTGAAGATATATCACTGCGTCAAACTGCTCTGCTGCATCAATTACTGATTTAACTTGTGCTTCATCAACTTGCTTTTCAGTGCTGCCAATTTCTATAACATTTACAGTTTTAGCAAATGATTTTTTAGAGCTAGCAACCACCCAGTTAGGTTTTAATGCCGTAACACTCCAACCCGCTTTGATTAACTTAGCGCTTAGTGCAACAGCAGCGCCGCTGCCATCGTCTACTACTAGTGCGTTAGCGCCACCTTTCGAGGTAATATCCTGAACGATTTTATTCACCGACGATAACGCCGTTAATTCAACCGTAGCACTTGGGGCACCTTCAAAGCTTGCAGCTTCAACCGTTGGTGCTGCTGAAGGTAGCGCTGATTTTGCGCCAGGAGGCGTTGGATCAGTGGGTGATACTTTGCTTTGCATGTAACTTACTATTTCGCCTAAGGTGCGCAGCTCGGCTAAATCTTCAGGGTTAAGCTCTGGTAAGTCAGGAATAGTTTCTTGAACTGCTCCTAGAATTTCAACACGTTTGATTGAGTCGATACCCAAGTCAGCTTCCATGTCCATGCCAAGCTCTAGCATTTCAACTGGGTAACCTGTTTTTTCTGCAACGACTTCCATCATCACTTTTTGAATATAATCAGTATCGATAGCTGGTGTGCTTTGTGTAGCAGGTGTACTTGATGCTGCACTAGCTGTTTCAACTGGTGCCACTTTGCTTTGCATGTAGGTAACTATTTCACCTAAGGTGCGCAGCTCAGCTAAATCTTCAGGATTAAGCTCTGGTAAGTCAGGGATTGTTTCTTGAACCGCCCCTAAAATTTCAACACGCTTGATAGAGTCGATGCCAAGGTCAGCTTCCATGTCCATGCCAAGCTCTAGCATATCAGTTGGGTAACCTGTTTTTTCTGCGACAACGCTCATCATTACTGATTGAATGTGATCTAAGTCAATTGAGGCACTTGCCATAACGGGCGCTGCTTGAACAGCTACCTCGGCAACAGGAGCAACTGAAACTTTACTTTGCATGTAGCTTACGATTTCGCCTAAGGTACGTAGCTCAGCTAAGTCTTCAGGATTAAGCTCTGGTAGGTCTGGAATAGTCTCTTGTACAGCACCTAAAATTTCAACACGTTTAATTGAGTCGATACCAAGGTCGGCTTCCATGTCCATTTCAAGCTCTAACATTTCTGTTGGGTAGCCTGTTTTCTCGGCGACTACGCTCATCATCACAGATTGTATGTGGTCTAAGTCGATTGCAGCACTTGCTACAGCTACTGGAGTTACTAAAACAGCAGACACAGGTGCCGCTGAAACTTTGCTTTGCATGTAGCTAACTATTTCGCCTAGCGTTCTTAGCTCTGCTAAATCTTCTGGATTAAGCTCTGGCAAGTCTGGAATAGTTTCTTGCACTGCCCCTAGAATTTCAACACGTTTAATTGAGTCGATACCAAGGTCGGCTTCCATATCCATTTCAAGCTCTAACATCTCTGTTGGATAACCTGTTTTTTCTGCTACGACTTCCATCATAACTGATTGGATGTGGGCAAGATCAATTGAAACTTCAGCAACTACAGGACTAGCGCTAGCAACAGGTGCAGCTGAAACTTTGCTTTGCATATAGCTAACTATTTCGCCTAGCGTTCTTAGCTCGGCTAAATCTTCTGGATTTAGTTCTGGTAAGTCTGGAATAGTTTCTTGAACTGAGCCTAAGATTTCAACACGTTTGATTGAATCGATACCTAAATCGGCTTCCATGTCCATTTCAAGTTCTAACATTTCTGTTGGGTAACCTGTTTTCTCGGCAACTACTTCCATCATTACTTTCTGGATGTGGGCAAGGTCGATACTTGCTGTTGCTGCAGGAGAGCTATTTACAATGTGGAGAGTTGGCGCACTTGCTGGCGTCGCAGCTTGTGCTTTTGACTTCATGTAATCTACGATTTCGCCTAAGGTACGCAGCTCTGCTAAATCTTCTGGGTTAAGCTCAGGTAAGTCAGGTATTAACTCTTGAACTGAACCTAAAATTTCAACACGTTTGATTGAATCGATACCCAAGTCAGCTTCCATGTCCATTTCAAGCTCAAGCATTTCGGTAGGGTAACCTGTTTTATCGGCAACCACTTCCATCATAACTGTTTGAATTTTTTCAAGGTCAATTGCAGACTCAGGTGCTGCAACTGCAACAACCGTTTCAGCCATTGGTGCAACAGCAACGGCGGTTGCCGCCGTTTGAACAGGTGCAGGTATTGGCGTATTAACTATTTGAGTCGCTACTTGTGTAACCGCTTGAGTTGGCGTTGGTGCAACTGGAGTAGGTGCTTGAACTATTGGCTTAGCCGTAACTGGAACAGGCGCGGCTGCTTTTGGCGCAGCTATTGAATTGCTAACAACTGCTTGTTTATCAGCAGCAGGCGTTAACATAGCAGCCATATTATCTGTTTGATTATTTAGGTATTGTTCATGGACACGTAATGTTTCTGATTGAAACTCGTGGTACATGCCTAAAGTGCGATCTAAGCTTTCTGGTAAGTCACCTTCACTTTGTGAGGTAAGTACTTTGTCAAACGTAGTTGCGTAATCTTTTGGTCCTTGCATGTATTGTTCATGGACATTTAATAATTGTTGTTGGTGTTCAACAAACTGACTAACACTTCGTTCAATGCTTGAAGCGATATCGCCATTGTTTGAAGATGCTAAGTTTGTAGGAACTTGAGCTGGTACGTTAACAGCACTACCGTCAGCCACTGTGCCATCAGCATTTAAGTAAACAATTTTTTCTACTTCAACAATGCGCTCTACTTCAACAATTTTCTCAACCACTTTAACTTGAGGCTCTGGCACAGCAATAGGTGCTGGGTGAGCTTGTTTTACTGTCCAGCCATCGTTTAAAGCATCATCAAATGCTTTTTTCGTTTTAGGGCTTACATAAGAGGCCCCCGTTAACTTCATAGAAAGCGGTGACATTTTAGGCGCTACTAATGGACGCTTAACAGCAGAGTAAGGGTCAATCTCATTAAGCTCTAAACCTAATACTGCCATTTGAACGGCCGCTTGACGCATTTGCATATCAGCTGATTTTTTAGGGTTGGCATTTACCGAAATCGCAACAACATCGTCTTTTTCTTTTAAGATGTTTTCAACAAGTTTGGTTAATACATTTTTAGGACCAAATTCAACAAATACTCGACCACCGTCTGCATAGATATTGTCAATTTCTTCATTAAAATGAACTGACTCTAAAATATGATTTTTCAGGCTCTTTTTAATATCCGCGGCTTTGTTTGAATGCGCTTTAGCTGTGCCATTTGAATAAACAGGCACAACAGGCTTGTTAAACTTAGCGTTATCAATAGCGGCAGCAAATGGCTTTTGTGCGTGACCCACTAATGGCGTATGAAAAGCTGCAGATACAGGAAGAGGAACAACCTTGTATCCTTTGGCTTTTAGCTCTTGAATCGCAATGGCTATTTGGCTAGTGACACCAGCAACCACTACTTGATTGTTAGAGTTGTAATTGGCAATTGAGATGTCTTTAATATTTTTAATGTCTTCTGCTACTTTTGCAGGAGAGCCAACAACGGCGATCATCGTGCCAGTATCAACAGTGCTGTCTTCTGGTGCAGCCATTGCTTGGCCACGGCTACGCGCTAACATCATGTAGTCGCTATCGTTTACAACGCCAGCAGCCCAAAGTGCAGTTAATTCGCCAAAGCTATGCCCGGCAGTAAAGTCTGCTTTAAAACCTGCATTGGTGAAAGTTTTGTATAAGCCAACACTTAGTGTGCCAATAGCCGGTTGAGCGTGCTGTGTTAAACGCAGCGCTTCATCTTGTGCTTTGCGGGCATCGTCACTAAATACGGGAATTGGGTAGGTAGTAGGCGTTAACTGACCTAAACCAGCATTAGCAAACTCACTATCCATGTCTTGTGCGGCTTGCATTACGCTTGGGAAGTTACAAGCAAGCTCTCTGCCCATGTTGACATATTGTGAGCCTTGACCAGAGAAAAGTGCAACCACTTTACCCTTTGCTGCAAGAGAAGACTGACGGTAATAAATACCAGTAGGTACAGACCATTCTTTTTCGCCAGCTTTAGCACTAAACTGTTTTAATGCGCCATCAATCATTTTAATGGCTTCATCAGCATTTTTAGCAACAAAACCACAGCGTGCTAAATTTTCTGCTGGAGTTTGTAAAGTGTTCTGAGTAACTAAGGCATTAAAGACATAAGGTTGATCGTCTGCATCAATAGTTAATTTAGTTTTCCAGTCGTTTAATGAACTTATTAAGCTTTGCTCGTTACTTGCGGTAACTAAAATAGTTTGTGGCACAGCCGTTAAACGATAATGACCTTGTGCTTTAGGGGTATATTCTTCTAATACCATGTGGTAGTTAGTGCCACCGAAACCAAATGAGCTAATACCTGCACGACGTGGTAGGCCATCTTCTCGCGACATCCACGGACGTGTTTCATTATTCAAATACATTGGGCTATTTTCAATTTCTAGCGCTGTATTTGGTTGGTCAATATGAATAGTGGCTGGCAATACTTTGTGATGTAGTGCTAATACTGCTTTGATCATACCCGCAGAGCCTGCCGCCGCTTTTGTATGACCTATTTGAGATTTAACTGAGCCAAGGGCAATATGTTGCTTTTGATCGTTATTAGCAGAGAAGTGTTTAACCAAACCGCTAAACTCAGCCGCATCGCCAGCTTTAGTACCTGTGCCATGTGCTTCAATTAGTCCACAACTTCTTGGGTCGAAACCTGCATCGTCATAAGCTCGTTTTAGTGCTTTTGCTTGTCCGTCTGGACGAGGTGCATAGATTGATTTAAAACGACCATCTGAAGATGTTCCGATACCTTTAAGTACCGAGTAAATTTTATCACCATCACGCTCTGCATCTTCAAGGCGTTTAAACGCCATCATGCCGATACCTTCACCAATCATCATACCTTTTGAGTCATTGTCAAACGGACGAATGTCTTCATTGGTAGTAAACGCTGGAGTTTTAGAGAATGACATATACATAAACGGTGAGTTGTCACAACAAACGCCACCTGAAATCATGACTTCTGATCTATGTTCAAGTAAGTCTGATATCGCTAATTTAATCGCCGCTAAAGAGCCAGCACATGCAGCGTCAACCACACAATTAGTACCACCAAAATCAAAACGGTTGGCAATACGGCCAGAAATAACGTTGCCTAACATACCAGGGAACGAGTTTTCTTCCCAGCCGATGTAAGCTTTTTTGAATTTTTCGATGATCATCGCGCGATCTTCTTCATCGACACCAGAGGCTTTTAGTACTTTTTCTAATACCGGGCCTTGAAGACGAGAAGTTAGTGGTGAGATTTGTTTTTGCCCGCCGCCGACACCTAGCGTAATACCTACTTTGTCGCGATCGTAGCCAGAGCCATCACCAATGCCAGCATCGTTTAATACGTCACGAGCTACCACTAAAGAAAGTAGTTGGGCAATATCGGTTAATTCTAAAATGTTCGGCGGTAAGCCAAACTCCATTGGATCAAAATCAATTTCTGGTAAAAACCCACCACGTTTACAGTAAGTTTTATCCGCGGCTTTTGGGTCGCTATTGTAATAATCGTCAATAGCCCAACGATCACTTGGCACGTCTTTAATGGCGTCTACTGACTCAAAAATATTGTCCCAGTAGTCTTCTAGATTTTTTGCATCAGCAAAAATTGAGGCCATACCAACAATAGCGATAGGACACTCTTGTAAACGCGAATTAAATTGTTGCTCATCTGTTAAGTTGCTTTCAACTTTAGCTTCAGATGCAGTGTTCTTTTTAGTGGTGGACTTCTTAACCATTAACGTATCTCCAGTTTAAGATTTTGTTGCATTTTCGTTTTGACAATTATCAATATCACTTTGAGGACTTACATCTTCAGAGGTGTTATCAACGGCATTGTTTAATAAACGAAAACGACTTAAAAATTCGGTGTAATTACCCGCCAAAATTCGGCGAATATGAAATGGGGCTTTGGTGAGCACATAGCTCATGTAACGACTAGCAGCATCGGCTTCGTTACCATCATAAATATCGACATAAACCCAACCTGATGTTGGATCGTTTGCCACTAATAAACGGCGTTTGTTCTGTTGTTCTTGATCTGTTTCTGTATTGCTACCATTAGCGTTATTAGCGCCTTCGAGCTTACTTTGGAAAAAATCTGGCAGCTGAGTCACTTTCACTTGAACAACTTCATCTTCTGACAAGTTGTTCGTGCGGTTAAGGACTTCTCGCATTGCTTTTGGGGAAATATCTGACAGCAGCACTTGATGATCTAAGGTGTCTTCTAGCGTTACTTGCACTGTTGATGAATCAGGGTTGTCGGCATCAATGCATTCGCCACTATCTTCCATATCAGCTAAACGTGATACGCCATGGCGCTTTAAGCAGCGTTGTAATCCCGCTCGAGATACATGTGGATTGATAAACTGTTTGCAAACAGCAAGTAACTCATCAAGTGAGAGCAGTAGCCGAGTACGAAGTTCAACCACAACATACTCTTGTGCTTCACTCAACGTGGTATTTAATTGTTTGGGGGTGTGGGATGCATCGGATAACGATTCACGTTGACGCCATTTACGAACGGTAGATTCAGATATTTTTAATAATCGAGCTAAAACCGCGGTAGGCAGGTCTGATTCATGTATAAATGCACGCATTTCTGGTGTTGTTGTTGCGTTTGCATGTTGCTTAGTCATTTATAATCCGTCTTTTACCGTGTATTTTAAAAATCTAAAGTTAGAAAAATCGATAAAGGAGTTTCCTAAGGTGGGCTAATATACACAGGTTTCATACCCAACACAATCACCCGATACTAAGATTTTCACAAAAACAATTTAGATGATTATGTTTCTGGACAACCAGTCACAATTAAATCAAGTTATTTGTTATAAAAGCCTTGAGTAACTTATTTTAAATCAACTTATTTTTCCTATGGGTAAGAAAAACTGGAAATTACTTTATTTACCTATGATAAAATTTTTAAATTAACGCGGCGAAAAAATACGCACAACTTAGTGATACTTATTGTTGATTGATGTGAATATGACTGTTAAAAAAAAACTCCTTACAGAAAAGTTAAAATTAACGCTATCAAAAAATGAAATTCATCTGTGGACAACCAAGCCTCAAGAATTATTAAAAGAAGCTAATAACCACTCATTAAAGGAAAAGTATCAAGCGTTGCTCACTGATGATGAAACTATCAAACAACAACGATACAAGTTTGAAAAAGACCGTCATGACGCGCTAATCACCCGAGCTTTCATTCGAGATTTACTTTCTTACTACGCTGATGTTGCTCCAAGTGATTGGCGCTTTAATAAAGGCGAGAAAGACAAACCTGAAATTGTTAATCCTCCGCTGCCGCTAAGGTTTAATATTAGCCATACCAAAGACTTAATTATTTGTGCAGTTACCCTAATTGATGATATTGGTTGTGATGTTGAAGACACTACTCGGAATAATGATGTATTGTCTATTGCCGATAGATTCTTCTCACCCAGTGAAACTGAAGCGCTATTCTCTTTGCCTAAAGAAAAACAGCGCCATCGTTTTTTTGATTATTGGACCTTAAAAGAGTCATATATTAAAGCTTGGGGATTGGGTCTGGCGATCCCGTTAAAAGACTTTAGCTTCACCATTAAAACTGCAGTAAAAAATAGGCCCAATGGTGAAATCACTTTAGGCTTTGCCAAACATAGGGTTGATAGACCAGAAGTCTGGCGTAGTTGGTTATTTTACCCTAATGATAAACACCGCATTGCTGTATCGTTAAGAGCACAGAGCAATAATCAAGAGTGTCATTACTCCTTTAAATTTTTTAATAGTGTACCTTTAGTGAGTTGCCAAGAGTTGACTCACTTAAATTTAAGTTAAACTCAACTTAATAAAAAAACATTCATCAAAGCAGTTAAATAATATTCATAAATTTAACCAACTTAACGGTAGTTAGTTTTTTAAGTTGATTAAATCATAAAAATAATTCCATACATCAATGCGCAAACTTAAGTATTTTAGCTATAGTTATCTTTGTTCCTTTAAAAAAGGCAAAGTAATATGCTTGGTTATGGGGGCTATAATAAAAAGTATGGAAAAGTTTTCATTTATTAAAATACTCTCAAATATCAATGGATGACTTTATATGAAACACATATTAACGCTGTTAATACTTATTGTGAGTAATTATGCGTTTGCAAATTCTACAGTGCCGAGTACCTTGCTCGGTGTTACTTCAAACGAAAAAGAATTAACTAAACACACTGTATTTTCCCGACCTTCGCTGGCCATTTCTTATGCAAATAATACTTTTGAATATCAAGACTCTTCAGCTTCTTTATGGCAATCTGCTGATACAAAAATTAGCTTGAATGAAGTCACCATTAGAAAGTTTTCTTGGCAAACGATAGACAATCAAACGGCTAACTTAGCAGATGATTACTATTTGCTTAAAGGTATTACTGCGAATTACCATAGTGATAAGTTGGTCCTGAGTTTAGGTATGTTAAATAGCAATTCATTAAAAGCTCCCCAAGAAAAAGTATTTATTCAGGGCTTATTAACCGTTTGGGCGATCGATGATTTTAACATATCACTTCAAGGCCGTATCGAAACACAAAACTTAGCGCTAACAAATGATAAAACTCTCAGCAGTATGTTAATTAAGCAAAATGAAGTAGGCATTAAAAAATCACTCTCTATTACTGGGAGTTATACTTTGAATGATACGTGGGCTGTAACTGGAACTATGGTTACTAGTGATATAAACAAAGTTTTCAAAAAATCTGGGAACAATAAAAAAAGTAGTGACAATATGGCATTAATTGGCACTACTTACTCATTTTAATCGCTTTCGATAATTTAGTTTTGGACAGTTTGATTGGGCCACTAGCTAAGTTATGCCGCTATTTCGTTTAAGATATAACCTTTGCCCCAAACTGTTTCTATTTTAGCATGCTCTAACCCTACACTTGCGAGCTTATCTCGTAGTTTTGAGACCCTAACATCAACGGTTCTTTCTTCACCATTATATTCCCTACCCAGTAATGTTTTATAAATTGAATCTCGACTCATAATTTGTCCTACATTTGCGAGTAACAACCCCAATAAACGAAATTCAAAAGTACTTAAGTGAACCCCTTGATTATTGACCTCACATTTTTGAGCAAGAGGAAATAAGGTAATATCTCCTACTTGAACTCTATTACTTATTGAACTATTAAACGGTTGCTTTGCTCTTCTAATCAATGCTTCGATTCGTACCCGTAAAATAGCGGTAGAAACAGGTTTTATAAGGTAGTCATCTATGCCGACGCCAAATGCTTCAACTTGCAACTTTTCAGTAGGGTTATTGGTTAATACAATGATAGGTCCTTTAAATTCGGTTCTTAATCGCTGATACAAATTAACCACGTTTTTTTCTGGCAATGTCACATCTACCACTAGAATATCAGGTCTGCTTTTATGAATGATATTTATCGCTTTATCTTCATCAAAAGCTTGAAATATTTCAAAACCTTGGCGTTCTAAAAATGGCTTATTAGAATTAAAGTGTAAGTTTTCGCCTTCTATGATCAGAACGGAACTATCACTTGTAGGCAATTGTTTATTCGTTGTTAAGTTATTCATAATTAGCACCTCAATTAGTATGTAAATGTATAAGCACATTGAAACTGTGGTAATTATGATGCTGTAACAGCTTTGTAACTGTTATCAATTGTTATTCTGTGTAGGGAAGATGTACTGGTGCAGGTGTGGTGGCAAAGTTCTCTTGTAAAAAAGGCCTTATGACAAAAGTCGTAAGGCCTCTTATATAGTATATTTAATCGCTAATATTTAAAATAACTCATCATCTATATCGAACATCGTCTCACTGCCAGCTTTTGCTGAAATAATTAACGACTGTGTTCTTGGTAACATTCTAGCAAAATAATAACGTGCGGTTTGGATTTTACTTTTATAAAAATCATCACCTGAAGGTTCTTTACTTAGTGAAACCTCAACCATTTTAGCCCAGATATAAGCCATAGCAGTGTAGCCAAAAACATGTAAATAATCATTGGCTGAAGTACCAATAATATTTGGGCTTTCAGAGGATTGGCTAAGTATATGCTGCGTCAACTCCGCTAGATCTGATACAGCACTTTTAAGCGGATTGATAAATTCTTGCATGTTGTCAGCAGATGTTTCATTGATATAAATCGTTACCTCATCAAGAAATACTTGCATCATGGCTCCCTTACTTCCGGCCACTTTACGCCCGAGCAAATCCATGGCTTGTACACCATTTGTACCTTCATAAATTTGAGAGATTCGAGTATCACGCACCAGCTGCTCTTGCCCCCATTCCCGAACAAATCCATGACCACCAAAAACTTGTTGGCCTGTTACCGTATTTTCAAAGCCGATATCGGTAAAAAATGCTTTGGCTAGTGGCGTCATTAACGCAGCAAGGGTTTCCCCTTTAACTTGCGCTTCGCCTTCGCCATAAGTGGCTAAATCGAGTTGCATCGCAATATAAGTTGATAAAGCACGTGAACCTTCATTCATCGACTTCATGTTTAATAACATACGACGAACATCACCATGAACCATTATTGAATCAGCCGATTTATCAGGGTTTTTCGCCCCTGTCGCTGCTCTACCTTGAAGACGGTCTTTAGCGTATTCTAAAGCGTTTTGATAAGACTTTACCGCAGAACCAATACCTTGAATCCCAACACCGATACGTTCAAAATTCATCATAGTGAACATACAAGCTAATCCCTTGTTTAGCTCACCAATCAAAAAACCTTGAGACTCATCAAAATTCATCACACAAGTAGCCGACGCATGAATGCCCATTTTATGCTCTATGGAACCACAACTGACATTATTAGCTTCAGCCAAGGTTTCATCGTCATTAACATTGATTTTAGGGACTAAAAATAATGAAATACCCCTTGGTCCTTCAGGAGCATCAGGTAATTTAGCGAGAACTAAGTGGATAATATTATCAGTTAAATCATGCTCACCAGCGGTAATAAATATTTTGCTACCTGTGATTTTATAGCTGCCATCTTCTTGTGGAACGGCTTTGGTACGAATCATACCCAAGTCTGTCCCTGCATGAGCTTCTGTTAAGCACATCGACGCAGACCACTCCCCAGAATACATCCGAGTTAAATAGCGCTGTTTAAGTTCTTCGCTACCGTGCTTTGCTAACGATAGTCCTGCCCCTGCTGTTAGACCGGTATAAAGTGAAAATGAGATATCTGCTGAACAAAGCATTTCTTCATGAAAAGCAGTAACAACTTTCGGCATCCCCATGCCACCATAGTCAACATCACCGCCTAACGCACTCCAGCCACCTTGAGCATAGGTATTAAAAGCTTCTTTATATCCAGGTGCTGTCGTAACTCTACCATTATCGAAGCTTACACCAATTTCATCACCTTGACGTGAAAGTGGCGCAACTTGCTGCTCTGCTATTTTTGAGCATTCTTGTAATATAGCATCAACAGTTTCTCGATCGACGTGATCAGCCAACTTAGGCAAGTTTTGCCATAATGTGTCATTTTTAAACACATCGTATAGCAAAAAACTCATATCTTTTAATGGTACTTGATAATCAGCCACTTTCATTCTCCAGTTTACAAAATTAATTAAACAAACAATTAAAACAACTGTTTGAATATAGCAATTTTATTGAAAATGTAAAGTCATTTAAAGTAAACAACTTGTCCTAATGATTAAAATTGCGCTAATGTTAGTTAAGAAACTTAATACCTGATTAAGGTAAGTATAGAGAACCAATGAAAAAAGGCTTATTTAACTGCACAATTTTAATTCACCTTTTATGCTGCTTTGCTTTTAATGCCTCTGCGGAACAGCTGCACTTTTCGAAAAAAAAACTAACGGATAGCTATCAATTTAATTACCAATGGCTTGATCACGAAAGTACTCAACAAACGATTAGCTTTACTTTATCTAAAGATGCTTTATTCAATCGATTCAGAAGCTTTAGGGCGTATAAACCAGAATTTGCAGAAAAGGCAATTTTTCAGGCCATTAAAAAGCAGTGGCAACAATCGCCGATAGCCGATATCCTGGTTAATTTTCCACAATCTAACATTTATAACGGCATTGATATCGTAGGTAGTGATCCACAAAAAGTTCAACAAGCCTACCAAAAGCTTAATCAGTTAAATGAAAAATGCACCACAACGTATTTAACTGAAAATTATTACCAAACATTTACCACTCACGACCAAATAACGGGAATAAAGCCAGATCATGTAGCGATTGCTAATGGCTCTGTTGCTGATTTAAAAGTCATTAAGCCTTTGATCTTAAAAAATGTTTCAATTAAAAACATTCGAAAAGTCACCAATTATGTACTGGCTTTTATACAAAGCATTCCATATTCACCATTAGAGTCTAGAGTTAGCTCATCAGGTGCAGGTTTTAATACACCGTTAAAACTATTATGGGAAAACCAAGGTGATTGTGACTCTAAAGTGACATTAACTGCAGCATTATTGCGCGCCCTGATGCCACGTATTTCAATGGTATTAGTTTTTGTTGATCAACATGCATTTATTGGTATAGCTATACCTGCTGTTGGAGATGAGATAACTATTGAAGAAAATGGTGTCACATTTGTTTTAGCAGAGCCGACAGGGCCAGTACTTCTGCCTTTAGGTGAATTAGCACCAAGTTCCGCACAAGCAATATATAATGGTCATTACATTACTCAACGCTACTAAATAATCACTTATATTAGTCACCTTCTGGGGATAAAAGTGATGTTATGCTAGAAAACAAAATATCTGAATTGATTGGTTTTGCAATATGCAAATTCATACCTGCGGCAAAGCTACTTTCTTTATCTTCAGCCCTTGCATGAGCTGTCATAGCGATAATTGGTAAAGTAGCGTATAACGACTGTTTTCTTATAGTTCGAGTAGCCGTTAATCCATCCATTATTGGCATTTGAATATCCATCAATACAATATCAATCTCTCTTCCACCACTGTTTTGATGTTCAGCTAAAAGACCCAACGCAGTTTTTCCGTTCTCAGCAATGAATACATTGGCTTTCATATTCAACAATAACTCTTTTGCCACCAGTTGATTAACCAAGTTATCTTCCACTAACAAAACGTTGATGTCAGATAAATCTCTCTTTGCCACAAGAGGTTCCTTCGCAGATGTATTTGCATTGACCATTAAATTATTTTTCAACGGGGTATTATCGACCAATATATTTTTATCACTTACTGTAGCGGTCAAGGCTCTATGCATTTCAGTAATTGAAAAACGATACAAGGGTTTATCTAGCAATATATAAGGGAATGCTAATTGATTTAACCGTTCACTAATTTTTGAAGGTATAGAGCTAACCGCTTCCTGACAAATGGCTAATAATGCTATCGAATGCTCAGATGTAAGTAGCAAACGCTCAATACTTTCAAAGTCCTCAATGGAAATGGTACCGCCGTCAACTAATAGAATAACCTGTTGCTGGTTAACCAATGTTTCAATATCAGTTAATGAGTTAACCTGTAAATAACTCCATTGGAGTGCTTCAATAGAATGAATTAAGTTTGCTGACAATTCACATTGCAGGTTACAAATCAAAACTTCTGTCAAAAAGCCTTTATCTAGATTATTTTCAAGCGCATCAACTTTAGGTAGTGAACACGGTAAAACAAAACTAAATTCGCTCCCCATACCCAATTCACTGTTTAAGGTAATCTCCCCCCCCAATAAATTAACTATTTGCTGACAAATTGATAAACCTAAACCAGAGCCTCCATATTCCCTTGTCATCGACTCATCAGCTTGACTAAAAGCATCAAATAGATGCTGTTGCTTATCTTGCGCAATGCCTATTCCATCATCTTTTACTGTAAACCTAATCAACACATTATTTTGACTTTTTGCCGTTAACTCCACACTTAGCTTAATCTTTCCTCGGTGAGTAAATTTAACCGCATTGTTTAATAGGTTGGTTAACACTTGTACCAACCGCATTTCATCTGTCATCACCATTTGAGGGACATCTGGTGCGATATCGACAATTAAAGCGATATCACTACTAATCATCATGCCCAAATTCAATTTCAACGCTTTATTGACAATAACATCAAGATTGGCAGCATGCTTAGAAATAAACATTTTACCCGCTTCAATTTTTGATAAGTCGAGCAACTCTTCAATAAGATGTAAAAGAGATGTGGAGGCATTTTGAGCATTGACTAAATAGTGTAATTGATGAGAGTTAAGGTGGGTTTGCTCAAGTAGTGACATCATGCCTTGTATCGCATTTATTGGTGTGCGAATTTCATGGCTCATATTAGCTAGAAACTGATTTTTTGCTTGGTTGGCATACTCCGCTTGATTTTTTGCTGACTTTAACGCGGATTGAATTTCATACTGTTCGGTAACATCTCGGAAAATATTAATCGTTCCTAACGATATCTCTGAATCATTAAAAAACTGTCTACTGACCACTTCATAAGTATGGCTATTCGTTTCAACTACACACTGATACGATGAAGCAGTACTTTCAGAGCTTAATGAATAGTCATCATCACCATGAACTTTAATGTCGCTGAAGTGAAGCGACTGATTTGATAACTCAATAAGAGCATTACCTAATGATACTGGCATTAGCCCAGCAACTTCTGTGCCTAACATCACCGTTTCTGTTTGTTTAACATATGCCTCAAAAGCTTTATTACAACCAATCAACTGATTTTTATTATCATTGAAAATAATAAGCTCAGGCATCGCGTTCATCACTGAGCGCAATAACGCACTGTCGCGTTGATGATGTTGCAAACTATCGATTAGTGCTTTGGTTTTTTCTATAACCCGCAAATCGAGATCCTTGTTTTTCTCTTTCAACTGTTGTAATAAACTTCGATTTTGTCCAAAAATATTCTCAACAACTTTAAACCAATGTAACCAATCAGCTGTCGGTTTAATTTTACCCGGATCGCCTTGGGCACAATATTCAATATGATTCATAAAGTCTGTCGCAGGCTTAATGAATGTACTGCGAGTTAATAAATATACTAAGGTTAAAAATGCGACTAACCCTGAAATAAACAGTAAATAGACCAACATAAAACGGCTACGTACCGGAGCAGTAAAATCATCATATGGTTGATATTTAATTAACGTCCAGTTATTAATCGCTAAATGATGCTTTTGCAACAACCAACCTTCAATTTCATGAGAATTTGAAAAACTCGATAATTCACTAGCGCTATATTTCCCTAATGCTTCAGGTAATACATCTTGCCATGACGTTTGCGCTGATAGTGTGGATTTATTTTGATGTTTATATGCCAAAACACGATTTTCATTATTTAATAAAACAATGCCATGCTTCGACGAAGAAAGATCGGGTAGGGTTTTTTCCAAGCTGGCTAAATTAATATTAATAACAATTGCCCCAGCAATTTTGTCACCATTTACTACCCCTATACTTAATGAAGTATTGAGTCCTGATCCTGCTGAATCAATATAGGGTGGGGACCAAAAATGTTCAGTGCCATCTACTGCTGCACCGGCAACTTTTTCCATATAAGAATTATTGAGCATTTTATCAGTGTAATGCCAATTTTTACGGTTAATCCAAGGATATATATTGACAAATTTATTGAAGGAAATGTAATAAAACCATGTTGCTGCTGGCAAAGTCATGTTTGCTGAAATAAATGCAGGTGTTAACGCATTTGCCATCGCAATTTCATTAATTTTATCTTGCTCAAATAAGTCAACGTTACCTAAGCCCGTGATATTTCCACTTAGCTTTCTATTGATTGATGATACTCTGTGGCGAGGTGTATCGAGATAAAACAAGGGGCCATCTTGTAAAAGTTTAGGGGCCTTTACTGATAACTCATCAGGGTAAGTTAAAGAATAGTTAGCAAATTTTTGCATACCTTTAATTGTTTGAACACTGTGCTCAAGTATTGAATTCAGCTCATTTCCTTGATCAGATAATGCAATTAAAGACTGTTTTTTATAGCTATCTAACTCACTTTGGTAGCGTAGAACCCCCAAGGTCACTGCCAAAATGATAATGATGATAAAAACTAACGCAACAGCATAGTTATAGCGCTTAAATACTTTATTTTTAAAACCCAGGTATGGCACGTACAACCTTAATGTAAATCAAATCACTCAGCTGATACGGTAAATCACTAAAGAAAATGATACAAGTAATGTTATGCCAATTATGGTAACTTTTTTACATGACCTGAATCTGGATAATGAGTACTTGATGTTTAAGTAAAAACAACAACTTAGATTGATAAGAACAAAATTAAGTCGCTATATACTCTATCAATGTTTCAATTTATTCGATTATCAAGGTAAATATTGAGCATGTGCTGCTTATCCAGAGTTCAGATTACATATTATATTCAATGAACCCCCTCAAAAAAAAGCCTGCAATTATGCAAGCTCTGTCGACAATATTACTAATGAGCAGTTAGCGATTGAATTTAGTTGGAGTATAAGGTAATCGTTTTCTTAGCAATACAGGCTCACCATCAACTTCAGCAACAATGCTCACCTCAAACCATGCATTATGCTCTACGTCTTTTTCCGTTACTTTAAATGAATGCGTCAACACTAACTCTTGATAAGGCTTGATAGTAAAGTTTTGAGTAACTGACTCTTTTTTATCTCCATGGTATAAATCAAAAGTCACTTCACCTTCAGTTTTACCAGCGAATGGCCCATGTAAATTAGCATTTAAGGAAAATTTCTCTTCACTAAACTCACCAGACAAATTAGCTAACTGGTAACCATGGTATTGCTTAGTTTTTTGCTCAACCGTTTGGCTAATATTTTGTTGTTGCCATTGATAAGTAAAGTGACTAGTTACCATTTTACCTTGGCTCAACAATTCAATAGGTAATTGTACGTTTACCTTTTCTCCAGCTTTAGCTGAGATCTTAATAGCCTTGCTTTGTGCACCGCCTACTTTGAAGTTAATAGCACCCGATATTGGCATTTCACTACGGTTAGTAATTATCGCATATTCTTTCATATCCTTTGCACTATCACCTAACCAATCGACTTGTAATTGCACCCCCGAAAGCTCGGCAAGGGCAGCATTTAAATTAGCACCATCATTTGCTAAATTAGCCATTAGATTATTAACCGCTGCGATTTCAGCATCAGCTGTTTTTGGTGTTAACGCGGCCTTATTTAAACGAGAAAATGCTTCACGCCATGACTTAGGTGCTTCTATACCCGCTTTCCAGTTAGCCCTAGCAAAACGTTGGGCTAAATTGTCGCCTTTGAAACCCCATGCATTAGCTGCTGTTTGCTGACTATAGTCGGCTTTAGTTGGTTTAAGATCACGGCCATCATCAATAAATGGGGTAATACCATGTTGATTATCACTGGAGACTAAACCAAAGTTTCTGTTGATTAACTGCTGATGTTGCTCTCGAGAGATATTTTCACTAATAGTTAAGCTTTTGGCATTAGTCGTTTTTACCGTGATAACTAGCTTTTTCTTTTTCAATTCAATTGACACTCCTAATTTTGGCGAAGCTTGCTTTGCTAAACTTGCCACTATGTCATCAGGTAAAGGATATTCATTTAATTTTCCAGCAAGGTTGCTGCTGTCAATTATCAAGGTATTTGCCGATTTTACCTCTACGCGAAACTGCTCATCAAGATCAGTATTAGCACCTTTCCAGCTTCGATAATCCTTGGCGATTGCAGCACTGTTCTCACCTGTTGACTTAACCGCAAACGCCATACCCACTTGGCCATGAGTTAATGATGCTTTTTTATAGGCAAGTACATAAGACAATATTGGCTCTGCTACGCCTCGCTTAGCATTTAATACTAGCTCACTGGCATCTGGGCTTGGAAAGTCAATCATAAACGGACGATAACTTGGCTTTTCAGCTGGTGTCATGGTGAAACCAACACGTTGAGGTGCGTAATCATAGTTAGATTTTCGTTTATAGAACATGTTTCCATCCATCTCCCATTGGCCACGACTTGCAACCACATGAGTTTCATCAATATTTGCAACCCAAACTTTAAAGTTAGTTTCCAGCTCCTGCCAGTTAGGAACAATAGCTTGTAATATTTCTAACGACTTAGCTCGGCTGTCTGTTTGCTGACGCATCACTTCTTGATGGTAAACCTTCATATATTGAGAATATTCAGGATTGTTATACATAAATTGAATAAACAATACATTCAAGCCGCGATCAAAACTTTTTCGATTATGAATATCAACAATGCTAGGTTGTTCATATTTTTGATAGGAATTTATCCCCCAACTCATCATATCGAAAATTGGCACATCATGACCAAATACAGCTAACTGCTTCTTTTCACTATTGAAGTTATGATTGGCAGTAGAGTCCCCCAACCCTTCACCATGCCACGAAGGTGTCCATGGGTAATTTCCTAAGGCCATTTGATAAGAATGCATGGTTTCATGAATTGAAATATAGCGTTGATGTTGAGGGCGCTCAGTTGGGAAACTGTAACCAACCCAATTATAATACATAGCTTCACCGCCAGCGGTATGATGAATACCGCGATTAAAACCATCATCAAACATCGCATTACGTAATTTATCATTACTGGTTGCATAAGTAGACGCTATACGTTGTTGGCCAATGTTTGGTGGCTCCATACCAAAATATTCAACATAATAGGGATAAGATAATTCTAATAGCTCAAGAAAAAACTTAGCGCGTTTAGCTGGATAATCAGTTTTCAAAGCAAAGTGTTTACTGACATACCATTCGAATCCTTCAGTATTAGCAACTTTTCCATCACTAAAAGTAAAAGGTATTTGTTTACCAACATAAGCAACATCAATATGTTTAACCGTTGAAACTCTTGCATTCGTTATAACATTAGCCTTCATATCTGTAGGCGCAGGGATAGCTTGCACTGTTAATAAGTTATTTTGCACCAGTGATGGTAAATTATTTTGTGATTGAGCTTGGTCAGATACAGAGTTAAATGGGGAATGTTGTGTACAAGCACCTAATAATACAACGGCTGAAAGTAAACTTAATTTGAATTGCATGAAAAACCTTAGTAGAAAAAACTACAAACAAAATACAATATACAACTTGTTTTGACAATTCTTATATTTCAATCAGATAAAATAATTAGTTATGATCATCCTATTTTTTATAAATTTACTTTTACAAATAAATGACAAGTAAGAGGTTATATCAATAAGTGGGGATTATTGACTAGGACAGCCAATAATTGTCTATTTTTTCCGAATATCTTCGCGGCTTAAAATTAATTTAGGTGAAGTGATATCGTTCACTCCACCCTATTACATTCATAAAGGTTAATTGTTATAAGTTTTCTTCTGCAAAAGAAGCTAAACGACTGCGCACTACACCATTTAAGTTAATGGTAGTACTGCCTTCAAAATTCTTAAATCGCTCAACTATATAGGTTAAACCTGAGGTAACGGCAGTTAAATAATTACTGTCAATTTGCGCCAAATTACCACTACACACTAACTTAGTTCCTTCGCCACAACGGGTGATAATGGTTTTAAGTTGTGCTGCCGTTAAGTTTTGACATTCATCAAGTAAAACAATAGCATTTTGAATACTACGACCACGCATAAAGTTAACCGACTTAAACTGAATATTCGCCTTTTCCATTATGTAATCAAGGCTACCAGACATACTCTCATCTTGTTTGTGCAAAACCTCTAAAGAATCAGTGATTGCTGCCAACCAAGGAGCCATTTTTTCCTCTTCGGTCCCCGGAAGAAATCCAATAGACTCAGCAATTTCAGGGGTGCTTCGTGTCACGATCACTTTCTCATACAAACCACGTTCTACTACCTGTTCAAGTGCTGATGCTAGTGCTAATAAGGTTTTACCGCACCCTGCAGGGCCAGTCAAAATAACTAAATCTATAGTAGGGTCGAGTAAAGCATCCATCGCCATGCCTTGGTAAATATTCTTAGGATGTATACCCCACGCTGTTTTTGACATTAACCGTTCTCGGCTTAGGTCTTGAATTGATATTTTTTCTTCATCCCAACCTGTTACTTTGCCAGCAAAGTGTTCAGTATCATCGAGAAGGTATTCATTAATATAACTTAGAGGGACTATTTCACGATCAACAAAATGAGTCGTTTCTCTGCCGTGTGTTTCACTTTCACAGTCTTTAATTTTCTGCCAAAAATCGCCATCGAATTTATAATAGCCTTTGGTAAGAAAACGAATATCGTCAATAAGTTGATCTGTACGGTAGTCTTCTACGTGTGCTAAACCCGCACCTTTCGCTTTTAAGCGCATGTTAATGTCTTTAGTCACTAACACCACTTTTATAGGCGCTTTTTCCTTTTGGATATATAAAGCGGTATTGATAATACGGTTGTCATTTTCATTGAAAGATAAAGTACCTGAAGTTTGCTCTAAGGTATAATCATTGAAAATTGATAAACAACCGCTGGGGTGTAATTCGTCATTTTGAGGAAGTTTAACACCTGCTAAGACTTCTTCGGGGCTTGCATCAGTAAGGGTATCTTCTAATGCTCTAATAGCAACTCGCGCATCACGACTGACATCTTTTCGCCTGTCTTTAATAGAGTCGAGTTCTTCTAGTACCGTCATTGGTACGACAACGTCGTGTTCTTGAAATGATAAAAAGGCAAAGGGTTCGTGCAGTAAAATATTAGTATCTAAAATATAGATGATTTTTTCGTTTGACTGTTCGTTTGAGGTGTTATCTTTAGTCATAAGGCATTCCTAGCAAGATTAAAATAATAGCTAGCAAAACACTTAGAAATAAAGCACTTAAAACTTTTTGTAACTTTACTTTCCAAACATTAAGCTATCCCAAAACATTTAGCTTTCTCCTAGAGCAAAGTTAATTCTACATTGACATTATATGATAAAAAAATCAAAAGAATTTTGTAAAAATATAGCCTATATTTAAAATCAATATTCTTTTTGCTTTGATGGATTTTTTGAGTTTAACTGAACTCACTAAAAAACGAATAAACAATCTACTTTGCATCGCCTATCAGTTATAGCTTAGTAGGAAAGATTGGTATATCATAGCCGCCGTTTTTCAAGGGCTACTTTTAGCCTTTTCATTTATTCTTGGAGACTTTTTTCATGCATTTTCACCCGGGACAACGTTGGATAAGTGACAGTGAATCTGCACAAGGTTTAGGTACGGTAACAGCTATAGAACATCGTTTTGTTACCATTGTCTATACCGCCACCGGAGAAGCTCGCCAATACGCCATTGCCAATGCACCGTTAACACGTGTTATTTTTAATAACGGTGATAGCATTCCAAGCCATGAAGGCTGGCAGCTTGTTGTTGAGTCCATGGAAGAAATCGATAACCTTATTACCTATCATGGTACTCGAAAAGATACTAACGAGAAGGCCAGCCTAAAAGAAGTGATGATTGATCACTTTATTAAATTTAATAAACCTCACGACCGATTATTGAACGGTCAGGTCGATCGTCTTGATTGGTTTAGATTAAGAAAAGACTGTTTACAACATCAGTTTGAACAACAGCAGTCTGAGTTGATGGGTCTAACAGGCGCTAGAGTCAGTTTAATTCCCCATCAGCTATATATTGCTGATGAAGTAGGTAGCCGTTTCGCACCACGTGTGCTGTTAGCCGATGAAGTAGGCTTGGGTAAAACCATTGAAGCGGGTTTAATCATTCATCAACAACTGGTTAGTGGCCGAGCACAACGTATTTTAATTATTGTACCTGAGTCATTAATGCATCAATGGTTAGTTGAAATGCTTCGCCGCTTTAATCTTAAATTTAGTATTTTTGATAATGAACGCTGCGTTGAAAGCTCAAATGATAGCGACAATATTAATCCATTCAGCTCTGAACAGTTAGTATTAGTTAACTTAGATTTTATCACCAGAAATCCAAAATGGTACGAAGCTCTTATTGATGAAGATTGGGATTTAATGGTAGTGGATGAAGCCCACCACTTAAATTGGCAGCAAAATAATGCCAGTATAGAGTATCAATGCATTGAGCAGTTATCTCAAACTATCCCTGGTGTATTATTACTGACGGCAACGCCAGATCAATTAGGTCATGAGTCTCACTTTGCTCGTTTACGTCTGCTGGATCCTGACCGATTTTTCGATTACCAAAAATTCATAGAAGAAGAAGAACATTATGTTGAAGTTGCTGATGCTGCTAATACCTTGGTTGAAGGTAATATGCTCAGCAAAGAGCAAACAACAACGTTAATTACTTTATTAAAAGAAGCGGACATTAGTGAATTACTGAGCTGTATTAGTAGTGTCGACTCCTCTGAGCAAGCTGAAAATGATGCTCGTCAGCAATTATTAAAGCAGTTACTTGATCGTCATGGCACGGGGCGAATTTTATTTAGAAATAGCCGAAATACCATCAAAGGTTTCCCTGAGCGTCAACTATTGCCAGCTCCACTAGAAATGCCAGAGCAATATCAACAACAAATCAATGATTATTTATTAAGTGATTCTGCCCAAAACTTAGCACAACAAGCGCAAAGCAAGTTCATATTCTGCCCTGAAATGCTTTACGCCCTAGATAGCCAAGAACAAACATGGACCGACTTTGATCCCCGTGTTGATTATTTAATTAATTTACTTAAAGATTTAAACAGAGAAAAAGTATTAGTAATTTGTGCTAATGCGCAAACGGCGATTGATTTAGAAAATGCTTTACGCGTTAAAGAAGGTATACGTGCTGCGGTATTTCACGAAGGTTTATCAATTTTTGAGCGTGATAAAGCTGCGGCTTATTTTGCTCAAGATGAAGACAGTGCACAATTATTACTTTGTTCAGAAATTGGCAGTGAAGGCCGTAACTTTCAATTTGCTCATCACTTAGTTTTATTTGATTTACCCAGTAACCCTGATTTACTTGAACAACGTATTGGTCGTTTGGATCGTATTGGTCAAACAGAGGTGATTCAGTTACATGTCCCTTATTTTGAAAACTCTGCTCAGCAGTTATTGTTTAACTGGTATCAACAAGGACTTAATGCATTTGAACAAACCTGTATTACTGGTCGAGTTATTTTCGAGAACTTTGGCCAAAAGTTAGTAAATTTGGCATTGTCTGCACAATGGCAGTCTGATGATGCTACAGCACTTATTAAAAGTAGCCATGAAAAACACTTAGCCTTAAAAGCAGAGTTAGAGTCTGGCCGTGACAAACTGCTTGAGCTGAATTCTTCAGGCCAAGGTCGAGCACATCAATTAGTTGAGGAAATCGCTAGGCAAGATCGTCAATTTACTCTGCCACAGTTCATGTTCCAAGTATTTGATGTTTTTGGTGTTCAACAAGATGATAAAGCAGATAACGCCATTGCTTTAAATCAAACGGAACACATGCTCAATTCAAATTTTCCCTGTTTACCAGAAGATGGCACCACAATTACCTTTGACCGTGAAACCGCTTTACAAAATGAAAATTATCAGCTGATCACCTGGGATCATCCTATGGTTCGAGGCGTGATAGACTTATTAGTTAGTGATGATGTTGGTAATGCCAGTATTGGTATTTTGAAAAACCCTGCACTACCCGTAGGTACATTTTTCTTAGAATGCTTATTTACTATCGAAGCAACAGCGCCTGCTCACTTGCAACTCGGCCGTTATTTACCTACGACACCAGTGCGAGTATTAGTGGATAAATCGGGGCTAAACTTAGCAGACAAAGTTAGTGAACAAGTGTTAGATAGCCAGTTAACCCCAGTGAAAAAATTAGTTGCTTTGCAATTAGTTAAAGCGTTAAAAGCTCAAGTACCCGCACTGGTGACTAAAGCCGAAGATCATGCAGAAAAACAAGTAACAGGCATTCAAACAAAAGCCTTAGTTAATATGCACAAAACTTTAGATGAAGAGTTTGAGCGTTTAACTGCATTAGCGGCAATAAATCCAAGTGTTCGTCAAGAAGAGCTTGATTTTATTAAAATTCAGCAAGATGAATTGAAAAACTACATCAATAAAGCTCAGTTAAAGTTTGAAGCTGTTCGTATGATTGTGGTTAGTAATCAATAATCCTTATTTAAAAACTTTATTAAATACAAGAGAAAAACCAATGGCAGCAAACCCTGATTTTCTTTATCAACCACCGATGAGCCCATACCTTGATATTATTTATCAAGATAGCGATTTAGTGGTATTAAATAAAGGCAGTGGTTTGTTATCCGTACCTGGACGGTTACCTGAACATCAAGACTGCTTACAAAATAGAGTGAATCGTGTGCTGCCAAGTGCAACCATAGTCCATCGTCTTGATATGGCAACCTCTGGCATTATTTTAATGGCGCTCAATAAGCCAGCTCATGTTGCCATAAGTAGGCAATTTGAAAAAAGATTAACTCAAAAAAGCTATATCGCCCGCGTTTATGGGAAGTTAAAAGAGGAAGATGGCAGTATTGATTTGCCGCTTATTTGTGATTGGCCTAATCGTCCTAAACAGAAAGTTGATCATGAACACGGTAAGAAGGCCTTAACCCATTATCGTGTAATAAGTAATGATGAGCGCAATGGTGAGCAAACCACTTTGATAGAACTAACACCAGTAACAGGACGCTCCCATCAATTACGCGTGCATATGCTCGCTTTGGGGCATCCAATTTTAGGTGATCGTTTATATGCTCATGATAAGGCACTTACTATCAGCCCTCGCCTACAACTTCATGCTCAAATGCTTAATATTACTCATCCTGTCAGTGGTAAAAACATTGGATTTACTGCCCAATGTCCCTTTAATTAAGATTAGTTAACGTTCATACCTTAGTTCGCTTTAGAAAATAGTGTTTTGGTCGATATGTTATTATCAAAGCTCTTACTTTATTTTTGTATTCGGAGATTATAGTGCCACGACATTTTCTTTTAATAGTCAGCTTGTTTGCATTCACCTTAATGAGCTCTTCTGGAGCATTTAGTCAAGAGCAAGAAAAACAGCAGGAAATACTGACCCAAAATAAAGAAAATGAAACTAACTCTGACTTAACCTCCAAAAAAGCGCTGAAAACACCAGCTAAAAAAACAATTGCAATCCAAGCCCCAGTAGCCCTTGAACAACAACATAAAGACGATATAAAACATTATTTACAAGAAGGTGAAATCAAACCTTTGCTGGCAGGGCCTGATGATTTCATTACCTTAATTAAAGAAAGCAATACCGCTAATAGTAAAGGTGTAGCTATTTTACTCGCCGACTGGCAACAGACAGCGACCAGTCCAAAAGGATTAAATTATTTAAGAATTACGTTGCCCGATCAAGGCTGGACAACAATTTCTATACAACCGCCAAGTAAACCAGAAAATTACCCCTCACAGGCTTTAAAAATAATAGAACAGCAAGAAGAAAACTTAGCAAGCATAAGTGCTTACCAATTAAAGCTCAGTGCAATAATGAAAACAGTAATGGAAAAAGCTCAAGAGTATCCGGGCATATTCATTGTTGTTGTTGAAGGCAGCCATGGCGCTATATTGACTGATTTATATCAGCAAGAAAAAAATACACCACCCAATGCTTTGATTTTATTGAGTAGTTATATGTTCAACTATGAAGCCAACCAACAATATGCATCAGCTTTAGCGCAAACAAACTTCCCGGTATTAGATCTTTATTTGATGCGTGATCACCCGCTTGCCCTCAGTAGTGCTAAACTGCGGTTATCGCAAGCGAAAAAAGAAATGAAAGCCTTTTATCGTCAACAGCAATTAACCAATTTATCAAGCAGTTACTACCCAAAAGAAGCTTTACTGTTAGCCATTAAAGGATGGCTGACCTCGATTGGTTGGTAAATAATTAGTTGTTGGTAAATTTCTGGATAAAATTGCTATCGGTTTTTGGATATAATGTCATAAGCAGATTGAATATCTTGTGTTTTTTGTTTAGCAACTTCCATCATTTCAGGTGGTAGCCCTTTAGCAATTAACTTATCGGGATGATGCTGAGACATCAATTTTTTGTAAGCTTTCTTAATATCTTTTAAGTCAGAATCACCACTTACCCCTAGTACCTTATAGGCATTAGCTAATTGTTGAGGTCCTGCATTTTTTTGATTATTTTGTTGTCCTTGATAACTGCCTCCTTGATGAAAAGCTGCTCCAGCAATAATCATTTCAAGTAATTTATCTAATTCTCTGGCTGAAAAACCCAGTTGCTTAGCTATTTTATGTAAAACGGCTCTTTCAGCGGAGTCTAACTCCCCATCAGAAAATGCCACTTGAATTTGGATTTCCAAAAACATTAATAAAAGATCATGACGACGGCCACAAGAACTCTTGAATTTTCGTATACGTTCCTCTATTGGGAAACCTGAGACCTTACCTTCGCGAAAAGCATCTTGAGCTTGTTGGCGCATTCCGCCAGTTAAGCCCATCTTGTCCATATAGGCGGTAGCAAAAGCAATTTCATGCTGGCTAACTTGACCATTCGCTTTAGCAATATGCCCCATTACGGAAAAAGTAGTATAAAAAAATACCGCTTGGCGAGTAACATCATCTTCTTTGTTTGGGGAAAAGCCATCAAAATCTATTCGACGCCCTTTATCAAACATATGCCCAACCCAAACACCTAATAAGGCACCAAATAAATTTTTACTTAGCATAAAACCAAATAAAAAACCAAAAACTTTGCCCCAAATATGCATACTTTAAATAATTCCTAATCTGGTTATTTCTGTTAAATACATTAACTAAGTTACACCATTCAACTGAGCTAATCGCTCAGGTGTGCCAACATCAGTCCAAGTAGCTGATAAAACATTCGCCGTAATTTTATTTTTTTCTGCCATCATTCGTAACAACGGTGCTAATGTTAATGAGGTGCCTTTATCAAGACATTCGGGATCATGAGTAAAATGGCTCTGTTCAAGAAACTCTTGCTTAAAAAAATTAGGCTTGAATAAAGCGATACCACTGTAAGTATAACTTTTTTGCCTTTGATCTCCTTCAGCGTTTGCTCCAATATTTTGTAACAATCCGTCTTTAATGCCGAAATCTCCAGCTAAATTATGAACAGGATTATTAACCAACCATAAATGGGCAAGCTTATCGGTAGGTAGTACTGGGATGTCATTGAAATCAAAGTCGGTAAATACATCACCATTAACAATTAAAAATGGGTCATTACCCAGTAGTGGCAAAGCCTTAATAATACCTCCAGCAGTCTCCAGTGCTTGATGTTCTTCACTGAAATGAATTTTTACTTGCCATTGACTACCGTCACCTAAATAGTCAATTAATTTCTGACCAAGCCAAGCATGATTAATAACAATTTCACTTATTCCAATTTTAGCTAACGCGTTAATATGATATTCAATTAACGGAATACCTCTAACGGTTAATAAGGGCTTCGGGCAATTATCAGTTAAAGGTTTCATACGTTCACCGCGACCCGCGGCTAAAATCATTGCTTTCATATTAGGCTTCACTTACCGAGCTTGACGAACTTATTAGTGCCTTCATCAATGGCTGTACTTTTTCAGTAATAAGTTGATTTAAGAAACTGAGTTGTGGATAGAGCGCACTGATATCTTCAACATAAGAAAGTGTTAAAGGGATATCTTTTAAATAGCCATTTTTATTATCCCGGTAATATAACCGACAGAAAATACCACTGGCTTTTAGATGACGTTGTAACCCCATTAAATCAAACCATTGTTGCCATTGTTGAGGTGTAATTTTATCCAAGTCATATTTTTCTTCTGCCAATTGACAAAATGATTTAAATAAAGGCTTTATCACTTCATCAGGGTATTTAACATAACAATCACGAAGTAAAGAGACAATATCATAAGTAATAGGACCAACAACCGCATCTTGAAAATCGATAATGCCTAAATCGTTGTCGTTAAGCACCATTATATTACGACTATGAAAATCTCTATGAACGGTTACTTGTGGCTGCGACATGGCACTATCGGTTAGAAAATCAAAACATAACTCAAGTTGATTTATTTCTGCTGCTGATAATTCTATTTGTAGGTGTTTCTCAAGTAGCCACTCCTTGAATATGTCTAACTCACGATGAATAAATTCTTGATCATAAATAGGTAAGGAATAGCTTTCTGTTACCGCAATGTCCGTAGAAGCAATAATTGGAATTAACTTAATCGCTTTATTATAATATTCTTTAATTATCGTACTTTCCGCCTCCCAAGTAACTACATCCGACAATAGTTTATCGCCAAAATCGGTGAGACAAAAAAAACCTTGAGTCAAATCAAATGCAACTATTTGAGGAACAAGTAAAGCATTTGATGAGAAGGCTTTTTGAATGACAACAAATGCCTCATTATTTGACAACATAGGTGGAGCATCGACGGCAATTAAAGACTGACCTTTATATTGAAAGCGATAATATTGACGAAAGCCAGCATCGCCAGTCATTGATGTCAAATTATCAGTAAAGCAGTCATTTTCCAATGACAAAACAGAGGATAACCAATGTTTAAATTGCAAGTATCGAGATTCTTGTAACAAAATAACTGACCTTTTTAGGGAATTGTTCAACTAAAAGTAAGTAAAGGCATTAGCGAGATAACAAAAATTGCTATATCATAGCGAGGTTTGGCAATAAAGTATGTTTTTCATCACTTATTAATGCTTTTTATCACTAAATAATTGTCAACTGATCAAAAAGCAAACACGACTACTATTTTTCGGAAATTAAATGCTTTCTCGTCGTAAATTAAATGTTTTTATTTTTTTTCTCTTTTTCTCAAACTATAGCCTTTCAGCTGTAGAGCCTAATAAATCAGCAACGATAACAACACAAGTTCAAACAACTCAGATACAACAATGTCCGATACCTACTTACAATAAAATTGGTGTTGATTTCCCAAAAGTGATAGACGATAGCATTAGAATAGATGCAAAATCTTCGTCAATTTTCAAAGATCAGCAGGCAAATTTTACTGGCGATGTCACCTTAGTTAATAAAGATCATACCATTTTGGCGGATGAACTAGCTTTTAACAGACAAACGTTAGCCCTTTTTGCTCAAGGAAATATTCAATATCAAAACAGTGGCATTAACATTTTTGCTGACAAATTAGATATTAGCGACGCTTCGCAAAAAACCACACTAAAAGGCGCTTCTTATCAATTATTTGAAAATCCAGGTCATGGTAGTGCTAATGAATTATCGATTGGCACTGATGGAACTCTCTCACTATTAGATTCAACTTATACTACCTGCTTAGGTGAAGAGCCTGATTGGCAGATACAAGCAAGCGAAATTAAAATATCAACTGAAGAAAATCTGGGACAGATTTATCATGCTAAAATCCGTGTCCTTGGCGTGCCGGTATTATATGTCCCTTATTTTTCTTTTCCTGTGACCAATAAAAGAAAAACAGGATTTCTTGCCAAGCCAAGTATTAAAACCTCTAGTCAATCAGGTTTAGAGATAGCGACCCCTTTTTACTGGAACATTGCTGAAAATATGGACGCTACTTTGACACCACATTATATGTCAAAAAGGGGGTTGCAATTACTCACAGAGTTTAGGTACTTATCGGGTGATCAGTCGGGTATTATCGATCTTGAATATTTAGATAAAGATAATGCACTCAAAAATGCCGATGATCCTAGGTATTTAGCTCGTATCCAACATGTAGGCACTTTTTCAGAAAATTTTAGAGCCTATGTGGACTATACAACCATCAGTGATGACAACTATTTAGTAGATATAGGTAGTAAGCAGTATAATGATAATGATGCTTACTTATATCAAATTGGTGAGTTATCTTATTTTGCTGAAAATTGGCAAACCATCATGAAAGTACAAGATTTTGAAGTTCTTGGTAATCACCAAACAAGTTATAAAACCCTTCCCCAAATAGAGTTACAACTGCTTCAGCCTCTTAATTTTTATAATAGCCAATTCGAACTTTATTCCGAGTTAAGCCATTTTGAAAGCTCAAGTCCCGAACAAGCTAATGCTAATCGTTACCATATAGAAGCAGGTGTAACAGTACCTATTTCTTCACCTGCTTGGTTTTTAAATTCAGAATTTAAGCTACTGCAAACTTATTATCAACAAGAAGACATTCCACCAGGCAGTGAATTAGCAAAGCATGTAAGTCGAACTTTACCCAAGATGCGATTTCATGGTGGTTTTAATTTGGATAGGCCGATGACTTTGTTTAATTCGCAATATACTCAAACACTAGAGCCACAATTACAATATTTATATGTTGAAGAAAGCGATCAAAGCAATATCGGCATATACGACACCACTACTTTACAGAGTGATTACGACGGTTTATTTAGAGACAGAAGAAATAGTGGTTTAGATAGAATTGCAGCAGCGAACCAATACTCTTGGGGTATCACCAGTAGGATATTAGACCCATCAAATACCGAAGTATTACGCTTTAGTTTGGGGCAAATTACTTATTTAGATAACTTTGAGCAACTTGATGGCAGTGAAGGTGCGATTAAAGAATCTGCATTAGCTGCTGACTTGTTTTTTAGACTTAATCACCAATGGCAAATTAGTACTGATTTGCAATATGATACCCAATCAAGCTTGATAAACAAAAGCCAAATAACTGTTGATTATCGTTATAATAAAAATTCTAACGTTCAATTGAACCATAGGTTCACTCGTGATGTCTCAGGTAACAGGATAGAACAAGCATCGTTGCTAACAAATTTTCCAATAAACAAAGAGTGGAAGTTTTTTGGCCGAATAACTCAAGATTTAATTCAAAAACGAAGTTTAGAATCTTATGCAGGCTTTCAATATGAAAGTTGCTGTTGGGCAATAAGAATAGGTTATCACCGCCATATTATCTCCAACTTAGATAGCGAAGATTTTATTAATGAAAACCGCGATGAATTTGATAGTGGTTTTATGATACAGTTCGTTAATATTGGTTTCGGTGGTGGTCAACAAGGCTCAGCTAATACTGACGATGTGTTTAATTCCAGTATATTTGGTTATAAACGCCCTTACTTTTTAAATAATTAACTAAGCATTACAAGAAACATTACATGAAAAATATATTGAAACAGATCACTTTAGGTACATTATTCGCATTTACCCTAATTCCAGCCACACAAGCAGAAGAAAAGTTACTCGACAGGGTAGCTGCCATAGTTAATGATGGTGTGGTATTAGAGTCTGAAATAGTAGACTTAATATCAACCATTAAGGGTCAAGCAGAAAAAAACGGCCAAAGCCTACCTTCTGATAAAGCTTTACGTATTCAAGTTACTGAAAAACTTATCAACGATGCATTAGTAATGCAAATTGGTGACCGAATGGGTATACAAGTAAGTGACGCCGAATTAGATGAAACCTTAACTAATATGGCCAAAGACAATAAAATGACCTTGGATGAATTTCGCCGTAGCATTGTATCTGATGGGTCAAGTTATGAAAAATATCGTGAAAACGTACGAACTGAGTTGATTTCAGGACAGGTAATTAGAGGAAGTGTCGGTCGCCGTATTTATATCCCTCCTCAAGAAGTCGCAAACTTATTAACATCGATGAAAGCTCAAACCAGTAACGATGTTGATTATCACTTAGGCCACATTTTAATAGCGTTTCCAACCGATGCCAGTGCTGAGGAAATGGCCGCCCAAAAGGTAAAAGCGGATAAAGTTATTGAATTACTAAACAATGGCTCTGATTTTACTAAAATTTCAATGTCAGCTTCTGGTGCTTCAAACGCGTTAACAGGTGGTGATTTAGGTTGGAAAAACATCAATGAAATGCCAACACTATTTTCAAAGTTAGTCGAAGGAAAAAGTAAAGATGCTGTATTGGGTCCTATTCGAACGGGATTAGGTTTCAGTATTGTTAAAATTCTAGACATTCGTGGCCGACAAATTGTCGAAATAGAAGAGGAGAGGTCTAGTCATATCCTTATCACGCCATCTGTTATTTTAAGTGAAGCAAAAGCTGAATCTATGCTACAAGGCTATTTAGAGCAAATTAATAAAGGTGAGGCCACTTTTGCAGAGCTCGCGAAAGCACACTCTCAAGGTCCTTCAGCACCAAGAGGTGGAGACTTAGGTTGGGCTGAATCTAAAAGTTATGATCCTGCTTTTACAGCTGCTCTAGCAACGCTGGAAGTTGGTGAGTACCATAAACCTTTTCGCTCTTCATTCGGTTGGCATATTGCTGAGTTAACAGGCCGTCGAACTATCGATGCAACTAAACAAATGAACGAAAATAGAGCTTATCAAATGCTATGGAACCGAAAATATGGTGTTGAACAGGCAAGATGGATAAAAGAAACTCGCGACGAAGCTTATATAGAAGTATTTGAATTGGTAAAAAAATAATGAGTGAAAGTGTCAATACAGTTATAGATAAATCAATTAAAAGAATTGTTATCACTCCTGGCGAACCAGCGGGCGTTGGGCCTGACTTGGTTATAGCTATTGCACAGCAAAATTGGCCCGCACAAATAGTGGTTGTTGCTTCAAAAAGCTTAATGGAAGAGCGTGCTCAACAGCTCAACCAACCCTTAACGATTGTAGAGTATAATGAAAACCAACCAGCCCAGCCTCATCAAGCAGGAACACTAATATTATTACCCATGGAGTTAGCCCAACCTTGTATTCCTGGAGAGCTAAATGCTAATAATGGTGCTTATGTGGTTGAAACGCTGAAAGTCGCTTGTGAAAAGAATATGTCGGGTGAATTTGACGCAATAGTCACAGGCCCTGTTCATAAAGGATTAATCAATAAAGCAGGCATCCCATTTAGCGGTCATACAGAATACTTTGCCCATCAAGCAAATTGCTCAGATGTTGTAATGATGTTAGCGACTCCTGGGTTGAGAGTTGCATTAGTGACCACTCACATCCCTCTTGCTTACGTTTCAAAAGCAATAACTACAGAACGATTACAAAAAGTTACTCGTATCTTACATCACGATTTAATCAATAAGTTTGGTATCAAATCGCCAGCTATATATGCTTGTGGTATTAATCCTCATGCTGGTGAAGATGGTGTTTTAGGTAGAGAAGAAATTGAAGTGATGACTCCAGCTTTTGAAGAGCTTCGAAATGAAGGTATTAATATAATAGGACCATTGCCAGCAGATACTATTTTTCAAGAAAAATATTTATCTCAAGCTGATGCCATTTTAAGTATGTATCATGATCAAGGTTTGCCTGTTTTAAAATATAAAGGCTTCGGCTCCTCAGTCAACATTACTTTAGGGTTACCCTTTATTCGCACTTCTGTTGATCATGGCACCGCCTTAGAGCTTGCGGGCACTAATGAAGCCGATAAGGGCAGCTTTATTGAAGCCATAAGTACAGCAATTGATTTAGCCAGTAACACTCATTAGCGATTGATACTAGAAACCAACATCGACCAGTCACCAAATTAAGCGAAAAATTAACAATCATGAGTAAAAGAACCCACTTAGGCCATCAAGCTAAAAAGCGTTTTGGACAAAACTTTCTACATAACGAAGCTGTTATTAGCAGTATTGTCGATGCTATTAATCCTGAACCCGGTGAAAATCTGGTAGAAATTGGACCGGGCTTAGGCGCATTAACAGAACCAGTCGTCGAACGTGCTGGAAAGTTAAGTGTAGTTGAGCTTGATAGAGACTTAGCACACCGATTACGTCATCACCCCTTCTTAGCTGAGCACTTAACTATTCATGAAACTGATGCTTTAAAATTTGATTTTTCTGAATTAGTTAACGACGATAAGCCATTAAGAATATTTGGTAATCTTCCATATAATATTTCAACACCATTAATTTTCCATTTATTAACGTTTAATGACAAAGTGCAAGATATGCACTTCATGCTACAAAAAGAAGTAGTCGAACGTATGGCTGCAGGCCCAAACTGTAAAACCTATGGTCGACTTTCCATAATGACTCAATATCAATGTCAAGTGATCCCTGTCATGGAAATCGGGCCTGAAGCATTTAAGCCAGCACCAAAAGTGGACTCTGCGATTGTTCGTTTAGTACCTCATAGACAAATTAAAAACCCAGTCAAAGACATCAAAGCATTAAACCAAGTTTGCCTTGCTGGTTTTAACCAACGTAGAAAAACAATACGAAATAGCTTCAAGAAATTATTAACGAGCGAACAGCTAGAAAATTTGGGAATTAATCCTGGTTTACGACCGGAAAACCTAAGTGTTGATGATTATATTATGCTAGCTAATTTCATTGTTGATAATCCTGTTGTCGAAGATCACGAGTAAAATTAATAATGCCTCCTGAAACTTTATCAAGCTCAAATATAGCTATATCAACGACAACAGCCTATTTAGTTGAGCAATCAATTCCTGATGAACAACGTTTTGTTTTCAGTTATACCATCACCATTACTAATAATGGTGATGAAGCAATCAAACTATTAACCCGTAGCTGGAAAATTACTGATGCAAATGGTGATGTTAGTACCGTAGAAGGTGAAGGTGTTATTGGTCAAATGCCCACTATATTACCTTCAAGTAGCTTCACTTACACCAGTGGCTCTATGTTTAAAACACCCATTGGCACTATGCAAGGACACTATCAAATGCGGAGTAAAAATGGTGACTTACTTCAAATAGATATTCCTGTATTTCGTCTTGCTATCCCCAACATTCTCAACTAAACAGCTTTAATTATGCCTTTATATATCGTAGGTGACTTGCAAGGCTGTCTAACGGAGCTACAAGGGCTCTTAAAACAAGTAAACTTTACTCCTGCCTACGATGAACTTTGGCTAGTGGGCGATTTAGTTGCCAGAGGCCCTCAATCACTAGAAACATTACGCTTTCTAAAATCCCTTGGTAATTGTGTTAAAGCGGTTCTAGGTAACCATGACTTACATTTACTAGCCACATATGCCGGACATAAAAAAGTTAACCCTAAAGACCTATTAGATGAGTTATTAGCTGCTGACGATGTTGATGAATTAATGGTCTGGCTTGCTCAGCAACCGCTCATTAGACAACTTCCAAATGAAGAATCTTACATGAGTCATGCTGGTCTTTCACCGCAATGGAGCATTGATGAGGCACTAATACAAGGGCATAACTCCCACCAAAAAATAGCATCAAAAGATAGAAATTATTGGCTGGGTGCAATGTACGGTGACCAAGCCAATGACTGGAATAAAGCTAACACTGACATTGAGAAATTTCGTTATACGATTAATGCACTCACTAGAATGCGTTATTGTAACGAAAATTCAACTCTCGAATTTCGACATAAAGAACCGCCAAAGTCTTCCCCTAATAACCTTAAACCTTGGTTTGATTTAGTGTCATTAACAAAAGATCAATCTTGGGTATTTGGTCATTGGGCTGCATTAATGGGTGATTGTGCCACAAAAAACATTTATGCTTTAGATACGGGTTGTGTTTGGCGGAATCATTTAACCATGATACGGTGGCACGATAAGCAACTATTTATTGAAAAATCATCTACGAGTTGAGTAAAAATAAAAGAAATGTCTACTTAACTTATAATGAAATAATTCAATGTCTTGTTATAATAGATAAATGTATTTAACTATTTAAATAATATGGCCGATAAATAAAGATGTTACTGCGGTAATAAAACATATTATCTTAATTTACCTGTGTTAAATTTTACTATTGTTTAACCTAAATGTTTACAAATCCAAGTGGTGGTGTATATGAATTTTACTGTAAAAGTCAAGATTATTGGTGGTTTCTCCATCCTTGCTATTTTGTTAATTACAACAAGTCTGTTTTCGTTTTCAAATCTCAGTACCATAAGCCAATCAACAAAGAAAGTCAGTCAGTTGGCAATACCAACGCTAAAAGAGAGTAATGTACTTGCTGTTGAATTGATTACTATGGGAAATTTGGCGGTAAAAGAATACTACCAACAAGAATTAGAGCCACTATCTGAAAATCATAAAGCTTTTAATTCACACCACAATAAATTCAGTGAAACTTTAAAAAAATTAAAAACGATTGTGCGAGATGAGACAACATTATTGGCTAATCTAAGCAACGTTGACAAAGTTTATAGTAACTTTAATAAAAACGTTAATGATCTTAATCAAAATCGCCAAATCAGTATTGAACAAAAAAGCATTTTACTCGATCGTGTTGATATTTTAGAAGAAAAAGCCGATGATGCCGCCACCTTATTGTTGGACTTAGCTGATCACGATTTAGCAGATACAAAACTCCAGCGCGCTGTCAGTATGGGTGAACATATTGAAACATTGTTAAATAGTATGGTGAGCTCAGCTTTTGAGTATCGCGATATACTTGACAACCAATCTGAACAAATAGTCCAGAATGAAATAACCAATGCGTATAGTGATATAGAAAAGGCATTTATCGATGTTGAGAACGAGCTACGTGCTAATCAAGCTTCAGGTATTGCTGATGACCTTCTCGGTGCTCTTGGTGAAATAAAAGAGCTTGTTGCTAGTGACAATGACATATTTAGCAATAAATCAACGCAATTAAACGCTATTGCTCAAGCAACTAAAGCACTTGTTGACTCAGAAAATAACACCCGTAGTGCAAGTGATATATTAACTAAACAAGTTACGCTAGCAAATAAAGCCACAGCAGAAATCAACCTGATGGTAGATGATTCAGTTTCTCGGGGCAATAATCAAACAACGATTATCATGATAATTTCAACTATTGCTGCTGGGGTAATTGCCTATTTCACTTTAATTAGTATCACTCGTCCGTTATCTCGAGTTAATGAAATGCTTAATGTTGTTGCCTCTGGTGATTTATCAAGAAAACTTGATGAATCCGGTAAAGATGAATTCGCCGAACTATCTAAAAATTGTAATTTACTTATTGATAGCTTACGTAACCTTATTCAAAGTATCGTTAGTCGTTCAACTCAATTAGCAGCCGCTGCTGAACAAACCTCAGCCGTTACAGCACAAAGCACAACGGCAATTGAAGAACAACGTAATCAGGTAGAACAAGCCGCATCAGCAACAACTGAAATGAGCAGTACAGCCCAAAGTGTACTTACTAGTGCAAATGATACTCTAGGTGAAATCAAACAGGCTGATGATGAAGCTAAACGTATAAAAGCTATCTCTGAAACCAACAGGAAAACTATTGAACAACTTGCTAGTGAAGTGGACTCAGCTTCTCAGGTTATCAATAAGTTACAACAAGACAGTGCATCTATCGGTGGTATTTTAGATGTTATTCGTGGCATTGCAGAGCAAACCAACTTACTTGCCTTAAATGCTGCAATTGAAGCAGCACGAGCGGGTGAACAAGGCCGAGGCTTTGCTGTTGTTGCTGATGAAGTAAGGACCCTTGCAAGTAGAACACAAGAGTCTACTCAAGAAATTCAAAAAATGATTGAAGTACTGCAACAGGGCTCTGAAAAAGCAGTGTCGGTAATGGATACAGGTAAAACGCAAGCTTCCGAATGTGTGTCACAGAGTGAAATGGCTGAAAAAGCCCTTGAAACTATTACTCATGCAGTACATGAAGCCTATGATAAAAGCTCTCAGATTGCTACAGCTGCAGAAGAGCAAAGCGTGGTTGCCCATGAAATTAGTGAAAACTTAGAATCTATTGTTGCCATTGCTGAGCAAACAACCGCCGGCTCTCAACAAACAGCGGCATCAAGCAGCGAGGTTGCTCGATTAGCTGAAGAGTTACAACAATCAGTTCAAGAGTTTAAACTTTAAGAAAAAGTTGCCATCATCGTCGTCCTTTGCCAACCTTGGCTCCGCGAAAGTACTTACAGGGTGTAAGTACTTATGATTTCTCTTGTATATAAAAAAAGCGTCTTAGACGCTTTTTTTATATCTAAATTTCGATTAAGTGTTACTTCTATGTTCGTTGATATACAGCGAAGTCCAGATCAAATTCGTTCTTATCATTCGCTTGCACAAGTTCACTGCTAGTTTTACGCCAATCATTATCCATATCAAATGCAGGAAACTGAGTGTCTCCATCAATATCAGCTTTAATATGAGTAACATAAAGCCTTGTAGCAAAAGGCATACAATGGGCGTAAATAGCTCCCCCACCTATCACCATTACTTCAGCGACATCAGACACTAGTGCTAATGCATCACTTACTGATGTTACTGACTCGACACCTTCAGCTTGATAGCCACTATCTCTTGAAATCACTATATTACGCCTTCCTGGTAAAGGTCGCCCTATTGACTCAAAGGTTTTTCGCCCCATGATAATAGGCTTACCTAGCGTTGTTTTTTTAAAATAAGCTAAATCGGCAGGCAAATGCCAAGGCATGTCATTGTCTTTACCAATAATATTATTATTGGCCGTTGCAACAATAAGTGAAAGTTCAGTCATAAATTCTCTTAATTATATTTTTAATAGACATACAATAAAGGCACTAATTACCATTAATTAGTGCCTTTATTTTAATTGATATTCATCATTATTTTCAACTATTGACGATATTCAACTTCAACATCATAGTCGTCTTCATCCCAATCTTCATCGTCTAGGTCATCCTCAGCATCATGAATTGCTTCTTCATGATAGGTGTCCCACTTGAATTCAACATCTTTTCCTTCAATCGGAGCATCTTCAACTTCAGGAGGAAGATTCTCTATAAATGTCATCACACGTGAAGTTAATACTTGGGTGCCCATTTTATTGAAGGCAGAGATATTACAAGACTCACCTTGCCAATTCAGTGCGGTTAAAATTTCACTGGTAATCTCTTCAGCTTCTTCTTCAAGAACCAAATCAAGTTTGTTAAAAACAATCCAACGGGGCTTATTAAATAGCTTTTCAGAGTACTGCTCTAATTCACCAACAATGGTTCTAGCATTTTCAATAGGGCAAGAGCCATCAGCAGGCATAATATCGATAATATGAAGCAGTATACGACAACGCTCTAAATGTTTAAGAAATTGTGTCCCTAAACCCGCACCGTCTGCAGCACCTTCAATAAGACCAGGGATGTCAGCAATAACAAAACTACGCTGAGTATCTAATCGAACAACACCTAAATTAGGTGTTAACGTGGTAAACGGATAATCAGCAACTTTAGGTTTTGCTGCTGAAACACTACGAATAAGCGTTGACTTACCGGCATTAGGCAACCCTAATAAACCAACATCAGCTAATAGTAACAACTCAAGTTTGAGGTTACGTATTTCACCTGGTGTGCCATCTGTTCTTTGTCGTGGTGCTCGATTGGTACTACTTTTAAAACGAGTATTCCCGAGACCATGCCAACCACCTTTGGCAACCAACATTTTCTGTTCGTGATGAGTAAGATCACCAAGTTGCTCACCTGTATCAATATCCACGCATCGGGTACCAACTGGTACTTTTAAAACAAGTGCGTCAGAACCTTTACCCGTGCAATCTCGACTTTGACCATTTTGACCACGTTTAGCGCGATGAAATCGTTCAAAACGATAATCAATCAAAGTATTTAGACTTTCATCTGCAACAAGGAACACATCACCGCCATCACCGCCATCACCGCCGTTAGGACCGCCATACTCAATAAACTTTTCTTTTCGAAAACTGACACAACCGTTGCCGCCGTCTCCAGCCTCAACTCTAATCTCAACTTCATCAACAAATTTCATGGTGTTTCAATAACTCTAAATAATATGAGAATTTACAATAATATCGCTAGTATAAACGATTTTAAGACTTACATAAAAATTATGTAAAAAAAAGCCTCGCTATTGCGAGGCTTTTTAGAATAGTCTCAGCAACTAGTCAGCAATAATGCTAACAAATTTGCGGTTTTTAGGACCTTTTACTTCAAACTGAACTTTACCGTCAGTTAAAGCAAATAAAGTATGGTCTTTGCCCATACCCATGTTAGTTCCAGCGTGGAATTTAGTACCACGTTGACGAACGATGATGTTACCAGCCAAAATTGACTCGCCACCGAAACGTTTAACGCCTAAGCGTTTAGCTTCTGAATCACGACCGTTACGTGTACTACCCGCAGCTTTCTTATGTGCCATGTTAGATGCTCCTAATTAGCCGTTAATACCAGTAATTTTCACTTCAGTGAACCATTGACGATGGCCCGCTGCTTTACGTGAATGCTTACGACGTTTAAATTTAACAATTTTAACTTTATCAGCACGGCCTTGTGTTACCACTTCTGCCACTACTTTACCACCAGCAACATAAGGCGCGCCTACATTGATGTTGTCGCCATTAGCGATCATTAAAACGTTTTCGAATTCTACTTTTGCGCCGACTTCAAGCTCAAGCTTTTCAAGACGAACGGTCTGACCTTCGGTTACACGATGCTGTTTACCACCGCTTTGGAATACCGCGTACATAGCTACTCCGTACTGCGTCAATCCCCGTTAGAGGGTTTAATATGACGCTTTAATTTTAAAAATATAGGGCGCGAATTCTACGCGAAGATTTATAGAACCGCAAGTATAATCCACAAGTTTTATACTTTATTTATTTAGCCCTTATTTAGCCTTGGTTTTGGTGGAAATAAGCGTAGTGAAAACTTCTTTCACAGAAAAATTAGTGTAAACTTTAGCGGTTGTAAATTGCATATAAATGACTGCAGTTTAGCAAAATAGTCAACCTCCCGTCAGAAAACAAGAGTATGAAATAGAAGTTTATGGATATTAAAAGCATTCAATCTTTGACCCAAAATGATATGAGTAAAGTCAATGATCTTATCTATAGTCAATTAAATTCAGATGTCGCTTTAATCAATCAGTTAGGCATATACATCGTTAATGCTGGCGGTAAGCGCATGAGGCCTATGTTAACTGTATTAGCTGCTAAAGCTTTAAACTATCAAGGCGAAGAGCATTGCGACATTGCAGCTATTATCGAGTTTATTCACACTGCCACTCTTTTACATGATGACGTAGTTGATGAATCAAATATGAGACGAGGCCGGGAAACAGCAAATGCCTTATTTGGTAATAGTGCTAGCGTTTTAGTTGGGGATTTTCTTTATACTCGTTCTTTTCAGATGATGACCAAACTAAGTAATATGCGCATTATGGATATTTTATCTGATGCAACTAATATTGTTGCTGAAGGTGAGGTTTTACAATTAATGAATTGTAATGACCCTAGCACTACCGAAGCAAATTATATGGAAGTGATTTACTGTAAAACTGCAAAGCTATTTGAAGCGGCAACTCGATTAGCTGCTGTAATTTCAAAGCAGAGCAAAGCGATAGAAAATGCCATGGCAGATTACGGCAAACATTTAGGCACAGCATTTCAGCTTGTTGATGACATTATGGATTACACTGCTGATGCAAAAGAAATGGGTAAAAATGTAGGTGATGATCTTGCAGAAGGTAAACCTACCCTGCCATTACTTTATGCCATGGAGCATGGTGATAAAGAACAAAGACAATTAATTAGTGAAGCTATTGAACACTGCAATGGTATGGAGCACCTTGAGGAGATTCTTGATGTGATGAAACAAACAGGGTCTTTAGTGTATACACAAAAGAAAGCAGAACAAGAAGCGGATAAGGCGATCAATTCTTTACATGTTTTACCTGAATCAGAACATAAGCAAGCACTTGTTGCTTTAGCTCATATTGCAGCTAACCGTAGTATTTAAAGAATTAGTAACTATTCGCTGGATAAGTATCTTCCTGTACAAAAAACCGCATAAATGCGGTTTTTTTTTATTTTCACTAAATTCGTCGCTCATTGCCATCCATAGCACCGCGACATATGATTCATCCCTGAATATAAAGATTAACCATTGATAAAATCAATGCCTTCTTTAATATCAGCTTTAAGTGTATCTAACATGTCAACTTTAGCTTTTTCTTCAAAAACACTTAACTTGCCGTAAGATAAAATTTCTTTTACGCCGTTTACACCTAAACGTACTGGTTGAGCGAAGAATTGCGCATCTTCACCCGCGCCTTCAACATAAGCATAATCTACAACATCTTCACCCTGTAAACCTTTAACCAAAGACATACAAAAACGAGCTGCAGCTGCACCCATTGATAAAGTAGCACTACCGCCACCCGCTTTAGCGTTAACAACTTCAGTACCTGCGTTTTGAATGCGAGGAGTTAATGCAGCAACTTCTTCATCAGAGAAAGTAGCGCCTTCAACTTGAGAAAGAAGAGGTAAAATTGTAGTACCTGAATGACCACCAATTACCGGAACTTTAACATCGTTAACGTTTAAGCCTTTTAATTCAGCAACAAAAGCTTCAGAGCGAATAACATCTAGTGTAGTAATACCAAATACACGAGCTGCATCATAAGTTCCTGCTTTTTTAAATACTTCAGCAACAATAGGAACTGTTCCGTTTACTGGGTTAGTAATGATACCTACTAATGCTTTTGGACAGTTAGCTACAATACCTTCAGCTAATGTTTTGATGATACCTGCATTTACGGCAAATAAATCAGCACGATCCATACCTGGCTTACGAGGCATGCCAGCTGGAATTAAAACAATATCAGCACCCGTTAATGCATCGCCTAAAGCGTCTGCACCAAAACCTGCAACTTTTACGTCAGTTGGGATATGTGATAAGTCTACAGCAACACCTGGAACTACAGGTGCAACATCATATAAAGATAACTCAGAACCTGCTGGTAATTGAGTTTTTAACAATAAAGATAACGCTTGGCCAATACCGCCAGCCGCGCCTAAAACAGCAACTTTCATGTGATTTCTCCGAAGTTTAAAAATTTGAGTAAATACGTAAAAAATTAATTGGCCAAAAGATATAGTATAAAGTGCCAAATAACAATAAATATTAACCAATCTTAGTCTATTTCTAGCTAACTATTATGAGTATATTTAATAAGAATATGATAACGTATTAAAAATTTTTAGAAATTATACTTAAGTATTAACTGCTCAACTAAATTACCTAAAAAACCACCTTAGATTAATGACAGATAATAGCGAATCATATGACCGGCCAACAAAAGCAAGAAGCATTAGTACAAGCATTTAAAGACTTATTAAAACAAGAGCAATTCGGCTCTCAAGGAGACATTGTAGATGCATTAAAATCTCAAGGTTTTGACAATATAAGCCAATCAAAAGTTTCTCGCATGTTAAGTAAGTTTGGTGCTGTTCGCACGAGAAATGCCAGACAAGACATGGTTTATTGTTTACCCGCTGAATTAGGGGTCCCGACGGCAAAAAGTCCTCTAAAACAATTGGTACTTGATATTGAACATAACGATGTAATGATTATTATCAGAACCAGTCCAGGAGCTGCGCAGCTTATTGCAAGACTTCTAGACAGTTTAAGTAAAAGTGATGGGGTATTAGGTACAATTGCCGGTGATGACACTATATTTATTGCGCCAACAGATGTTAATGCAATCAATGATACCATCAATAAATTAGAAGCGCTTTTTTCTAAAAATCTAACGTAAGCTCTTCAATTCCCAGGCCATCAATCTCTAATGGATTATTACCGTTAGACAATGCCGCTAAAAAATTCAAGCTTGGGGCAAAAAAAGCGGCACCAGTTTCTGCTTGAGTATATTTGAGCATATGATCAAAATTTCCATGGTCATCACCAAAAATCATACTATCGAGTAAAATTTCAAAAGACTCGGGAGTATTACAATAAGAAACGAAAAAGAGCCCTTGCACTTTCATGTCACCATAAGGCATGCTTTGCCTTAAAATTTCAATACTATTACCTTGTTTATCTTTGATATTTGCTCGTTTAGTATGAGCCGTTAAAGGTTTTTCTTCATTACTATATTCAATATTATCAATTTTAGTACGGCCAAAAACATCTTCTTGCTTTTGTTGTTCTATCGTACTCCATAAAGTTAAATTATGTTTATAACGTTGGATATGAAGATAACTACCGCCTGAGAACTCTTTATCTAACTCATCGGTGACTAAAGCGACTTTTCGTCTTTGTTGTCCTTGAGGATTCTCTGTTCCATCAACAAAACCGGTTAAATCTCGACCGTCTAAAAACCTAAAACTTTGTACCTGTTCGATCAATTCAACACTACTGCCTAGTAAGTCACAAACCTTGGTACTAACTATATGATTGGTATCTTGTCTATCACTTCTAATTTCAATATAAAGATCAATATTATTTGATGGTGCGATGCGATCTTCACATTCCATCGCAGGGAAAGACTCGAGTAGTTTGGGTCTGGCATCTGGGTTAAACTCATCCCAGTAATTAGCACCTATAGCAACAACTCCTATCAAGTTCGCTTCAGAAAACCTGTCAGCATACATTTCAAATAAAGCAGGTAATCGTGATAATGCCTCACGAATGTAAGGCGTTTTATCATCTAAAACGTTAAATAATAGGTATGTACCATGCAGATTAGGCTCTGCACAAATGCCAAATTGCTCTCTTGCCATGAAGTTCCCTTAAACAAATGTAGTGGAAGAAATTTGTCTTAATCTATTAATTTTACACTGTATTGAATAATTAACAGCAAGAGTTTTTAGAAAACATCTATTTATTTAGCTTTCACTGAATATTATTACTATCGGGTATATTCTTTATTAAACTGATACTTAAAAAAAAGCAGCCAAATGGCTGCTTAAATTGTAATTTTAGACTGCTATTAGGAATTAACCACGAGTAAACTCAGGATAGGCTTCCATACCACAATCGGACTTATCTACGCCTTCATATTCTTCTTCAGCGCTTACTCGTATACCAACAAGCTTTTTCAATGCAAACCATACAACAAGACTCGTGACAAATACCCAAACAAATATGGTTGCTGCACCAATGAGCTGCCCGCTAAAACTTGAGCCTGAGTTAGTCACAGGCACTAGCATTAAGCCAAGGAAACCAACAACACCATGGACTGAAATTGCACCTACTGGATCATCAATTTTTAACTTATCTAAACCGATAATAGACAGCACTACAACAATACCACCAATAGCACCAAAAACAGTTGCTAATAAAGGAGTAGGTGTTGACGGTTCAGCAGTAATCACCACAAGTCCCGCTAATGCACCGTTTAATGCCATGGTTAAATCTGCTTTTTTAAATAAAATTTTAGCCAAAACTAATGCAGCAATCGCACCGCCAGCCGCTGCAGTATTGGTATTTAAAAACACCATAGCAACAGAATTTGCACTGGCAATATCACCCAGTTTAAGTACAGAGCCGCCATTAAAACCAAACCAGCCCATCCATAAAATAAAAGTACCTAAAGTTGCGAGCGGTAAGTTAGCACCAGGAATAGCATTAACTCGGCCATCGCTAGTATATTTACCTTTACGAGCACCTAATAAAAGTACACCAGATAACGCAGCTGCAGCACCTGCCATATGAACGATACCTGAACCAGCAAAATCAGAGAAACCTAAGTCACTTAACGTATAAAGGCCAAATACGGCTTGGCCTCCCCATGTCCATGCTCCTTCCATTGGGTAAATAACAGCTGTCATAACAACAGTAAACGCTAAGAATGACCACAGCTTCATGCGTTCAGCAACTGCCCCTGAAACAATAGACATTGCTGTAGCAACAAAGACCACTTGAAAGAAAAAATCTGAAGCAGCCGAATAAATAGCCCCACCAGTAAAGCCGTCTTCACGAGCTGAAAAGTCTTTTAACACAGTTGCAGGATCTACAACTTCAATACCCGATAAAAAGATACCGCCGCCGTACATAATGTTATAACCAATGGCTAAATACATCATGCAAGAGATCGCATACAGCGCGACGTTTTTAGTTAAAATTTCGGTAGTATTTTTAGCGCGAACTAAACCTGCCTCTAACATTGAGAAACCCGCGGCCATCCACATAACCAAGGCACCACAAATTAAGAAGTAAAAGGTGTCCATTGCATATTGTAAGTGAAATATATTTTGTTCCATGATCGACTCCTATATCGCTTCAATATCTTGCTCGCCAGTACGGATACGTATGGCTTGCTCAAGGTTATAAACAAAAATCTTGCCGTCACCAATTTTTCCTGTGTAAGCAGATTTAGCTATTACTTCAACTAAACGTTCGACAACATCATCGTTAACTGCAATTTCAAGTTTAACTTTTGGTAAAAAGTCGACTTGATATTCAGCACCACGATAAAGTTCGGTGTGACCTTTTTGACGGCCAAACCCTTTAACTTCACTTACCGTTAAGCCTTCAACTCCAACTTCCGATATGGCTTCTCGAACATCATCTAATTTAAATGGTTTTATAATTGCGTTAACTAATTTCATTGCTATCCCCTATGTCTGTTAGCTTTATAGGTTCAAGGGCTGTGCCATTATTTTTTAGCACTAACAATCAATAGGTTAGAGATGCACTGGATATTTTTACTAAGAATTACGCACCAAAAAAGTGCAATGTAATTTGTTTATGGGCAAATTGAGGGCAAAAAAAACCAACACCTTAACGGGTGTTGGTTGATTAAAAAATTATACTGATATTAGCTGATCAATAAATCATTACTGCACTTGGTTTAAGTACAGATAAAATGCCTAATCGTTCTAAGTCACAATAATTAACAGCTGCTTGCATCAACTCATCATCTATATTTAGACTTGATAATTGTTCATTCGTCATAAAATCACTATAGGGCCGAGCTCTGTAAAGACTGTTTTTGATCATCACTCGTTTTGCTAGATATAACAATTGAGTTTCTTCATTAGATAACTGAAAGTTATCTTCGTCTTGATTACGGATAGGGCCAATTAAACTATAAGGCAATTGCCAAACTTTTAAGAGTTCAGCACTACATTCGCCGTAAGTAAATCCCAATATACGCTCTTGCTTTTCCCATGGCATCTCTTTGCTGTCATTACCTTGGCATTCACTAACTTGCTCAGGACTAAGTTGTTTAATAATTAGTTCACCCAGATTATGCAACAATCCCAAAATAAAGAGTCGTTCGGCATTTGGGAAATTTAGATGAGTACCAATAAATTTCACCAATAAAGCACAATCGACACTTTGCTCCCAAAACTCTTCTAAAAAGTCTAGATCTTGTTGGGATTTTGCCGTTAGGGCTTTAAATGCTTCAGTTGTGAAGTATGAGATCACTAAGTTATAGACTTCGGTAATACCTAAAACTAATACCGCTTTAGAAATGGTATCAATTTTGCCGGGATAATTAAAAAGTGAACTATTTGCTAACTTTAAGATAGTGCCAGCCAAAGCGGGATCAATAATTATCACATCAGCAATATCATCTATAGTGGATGATTCATCATCAATAAGTTCTTTTATCCTAATAAATGAATCGGATAAAACAAAAACTTCACTGGCCTGCTCGGCATATTCCAGAGCATTCATAACAGGGTGTCCTATTCTACGAATCTAGATAAATTATAGACTCAAAAATTAAATTTATTTTACTTTGTTATCTTTTATTGTCTTTTCTTGATCATTATTGGTCACTTAATCAAATTGAGCATCAACCTGGTAAGAGCTAAATTTTCTGATATTAATAACACCAGTATCAAAGATTAAATACTGACCTTTAATTCCTAATAATGTACCAGATACAATAGGTGTTTTATCAAAGTTATGAGAGCTAATTTTTGTTAAGTATTCACTGACAGGAAAATGTAAATCAACGATTTCTTCATTAAGCTCTTCAACAGCATCAGCACCAAATTTAAGGCTGATATCAGCTAACTTACTACTGATGAGTGGTTTTAAGTCTTGCGCCTTTTCAATTAAATCTATTGGCTCAGCACTACCTTTTAACATCGTGCGCCAGTTAGTTTTATCGGCAATAAATTCAGCAAGAGCAATCTCAACTAAACCAGATTGTAAGCGAGTGCTTACTTTAAAAATAGGTAGTGCCTGAGTCGCCCCTTGATCTATCCAGCGTGTTGGTATCTGCCGAGTAATGCCAACCTTTAATCCAGAAGTATTAGCCAAATAAACGTAATGTGGAATCATGCAGTTTTTTATTCCCCACTCAGGCTCTCTGCACGTACCTAGATGATGGTGGCAAGTTTCTGGTTTCATTATGCACATGTCACATTGCGCTAGTTTTTGCATGCAAGGAAAACAAAAACCTTGTGAATAACTTTTTTTAGTTTTTCGTCCACATTGTTTACAAGCTATATTACCATGAAAATGTAACGAGAGGGTCTTACCAATGAGCGGATTTAACTCAATACGCTGATCACCTATAGGTAATTGGTAAGCTATTTGTCCGTCATTTGATAACTGTGCTGTTAATTTTTGTAGTGGGCCAATATCACTTTTCTGCATTATTTTGCTCTGAATTTTATTTTTCCCCATAATAAATAAAAAGAACTGACAACACCATTAGAAGATACTATTTTATCTCTTTACAGGTGGAGGTTTAGGATGTCCATTTTAGCTACACCGAGCTTAATAATTTTTAGAAGACGATCAAGGCATATGAACTAGCCTTTGTTGCTTTAAATCACTTTACCTCTTAAAGCCTTTACTCCAGCACGTTGCTTCTTGTTCTCAATACGTTTTCGTTGTGAGCCTTTTGTCGGCTTAGTTGCCCTTCTCACTCTTTGCACAACCATTGCGGCTACGATAATTTCTTTCAGTCGCTTAAGCGCATCATCCTTATTCTGATCTTGCGTTCTAAAAGATTGTGCTTTAATCACAATTACGCCATCGGCAGTTATACGGCTATCTTTTAGCTTTAAAAGCCTCTCTTTATATACAGCAGGTAAAGTTGAGCTTTTAATATCAAACCTCAAATGTATAGCTGTGGCCACTTTGTTTACACGTTGCCCACCATTGCCTTGTGATCGAATGGCAATGAGATCAATTTCCCAATCAGCTAATGAAACTGCATTTGAGATTTCAAGCATGACCAACCCTCAATTTATTAACTGGCACAGTAAAATTTAACAGTCTTGTATTTTTTAAAAGGATTAGCATATAGTTTGTTTTTTCATAAAAGGGTTTGATATCATTTAAGCTAATTATCCATTAGAAATTAAAATTATGTCATCACTGTGGTACGTCTATTTTCTTCGTTGTGCTGATAATAGCTTATACGCTGGCATCACAACAGATCTATCAAGACGATTAGAGGAACATAATTTTTCAAATAAACTTGCTGCAAAATATACACGTGTACGCCGACCTGTCAGATTAGTTTTCTCTGAAGAGCTTTCCTCAAGAAGCGAGGCTACCCGTAAAGAATGCCAGTTAAAAAAGTTAACAAAAGCCAAAAAAGAACGATTGGTTGACAATTACCTCCTGATAAATCCCACCAAATAAAAGTACAATTGTACGCTAAAGCTTGCATTTTCACTGGTCTGCTGTGTTTGAAAAAAGTACGATTTCTTTCGATTTATACTACCACTACTGCTAGAATGCGCGCGGTTTCAGCTAATGTAAGTAGTAGTGTTAAATAATGATAATTGAAAATTTTTGCCGTATTTCAAATGATAAAGTGAGTTTCTCTCGCCAACAAGCAAGCAATTTTGCCAAACAAATTGCCGATGATTTTAACCCTTTGCATGATGTTGATGCTAAGCGTTTTTGCGTGCCAGGCGATTTATTATTTGCCGTAGCGTTATCTAAATCCGGATTGCATCAAAAGATGACATTCACCTTCTCTGGTATGGTCTCTAATGATACCGAATTAAACTTCCCTGAATCAATCGATGACAAATTCATTATCAAAGACGATAATGACAAAGAATACTTAGACATTAGTGTTGCCGGTAATAAAACCGATAACAAAACACTAATTAATTCTTTAGTTGACGCCTACGTTGGCTTTTCAGGACATACTTTCCCACATTTATTGGGCCAACTCATGGCTAAAAACAAAGTGATGATTAACCCTTCAAGGCCAATGGTTATGTACGAAAGCATGTCTCTTGAGCTTGACTGTTTAGATATTAGTGATATTACGCTCACACTTTCACAAACGAACCTAACCTTAAATGGTAAGCGTGGTAGTGCTTGTTTAGAGTTTGACTTGTTGGCATCAGGTAAAGTTATTGGCCACGGTAAAAAACACATGCTGCTTAGTGGATTACGAGAATATTGCCCACAAACAATGAATGAACTGTCTGAGCGCTATAATGCCTTTAAAGAAAACTATCTAGCCTAAAAAACCTGCAGCAAAAAGATATTAGCATTTAAATATGTCTAATATCTTAAAGCCATTTTTATCAACCTAATTTCATAACTTACTTAGTAAAACGTCTTTTTAACCAAAGTATTGATTGGTCAGCTTTCACAGCACTTGCCCTAAACCAATTCTGAACTTTTCGTAGCCAAACTTTAGCCCAAACATATTCAATACTTAATAATGCTAAGCCTAGGGGCAAAAATATTACCGCTGGCCCCGGCAACAAAATAAAAAATAGCCCTATAAATATACAAGTTCCACCTGCAAGAATTGTTAGTACTTTTTTAGCATGACCATTCATAAATTCATTATCCATTTAACAAAAAACTGATTGTTAGATTTAGAGCAAGTTTCACACCAAAAGCAAACAAGTTATATATCAACGACTTAGAAATCACCATGGCTTCTACCATTTAACTTAATAGCCAAATACACTAATTATTGATCCTTTTAATAATTTTGTTCAAATTTCAATTGTTGGGCTTGTCTGTCTTCTGTACAACGGGCAAATACTGATAATTTTTTAGGACGTTTACATTCTTCCGGTTGTTGGTAATAGTTTAACCAGTCAAAATTTTTCTTACCTTCATATTTTTCTTTTACACTAATAGCACCACTACTTTTAAAGTTGGATGTTGCACCTGACCTTTTGTACACTTTCTCAGCTGTTTGATTGTTTTGTTTCTTTGACTTTGACTTTGACTTTGACTTTGAATTGTTACGTTTTTTAGTTGGGGACTTCTTACACTGCCACCATAGTTTTCTTGCTTTGTGTTCCTGTTCGTTCAACGTATTACTGCGTTTAAGCGAATGGCCTTGTCGTTGTTTTGTTTGAATTTTATTTAATTTATTTAACTGTTTTTCACATGATTTTTTGCCATAACTATTTGCTGAAATAAAAAACAATATTATTGGCAATAGTAGCCATAAAGGGAGGGTTCGCATATCATTCCTTGATAAGTAATTAATTCCACTTTTAAGTATAGCAAAAACTTGAAAAATACATTTATTGTCTATAATTAAAACATCAATAACATTTGAACAAGGAAGTTCAGAATGAAACTTATTACTCCTTACTCTTATTCCATTTATTTATTATTTTTATTTTTATTTTTCTGTCATACATCCCAAGCAACACCTGTCAAACCTCTTATACAGCTTGCTAAAACATATTCAATTAACACACCAAACCATCCCCTTAATATTCAACAGTATTGGGTAAGTGAAAAATTAGATGGTGTACGTGGTAGATGGACAGGCTCATCGTTAATTACCCGACAAGGACATACTATCAATTTACCAAAAAGCTTTACTAAAAATTGGCCTAAGGTAGCGCTTGACGGTGAAATTTGGCTAGGAAGAAACCAGTTTGAACAGGTATCAGGTATTGTTCGCCGTAAAAAAGTAAATATTAACGATTGGAAAAATATTCGTTTTATGACTTTTGATTTACCAAATCACCAAGGAAACTTCAGTGCACGACTCATAGAAATGAAATCATTGGTAGCCAAGACACAATCATCAAATTTAAAAGTAATAGAACAAATAAAACTATCAAATTTACAAGAGTTATCCGCACACCTAGACAAGATAATAGCACTTCAAGGTGAAGGTTTGATGTTACATCATCAAGAGGCTTCTTATACAACAGGCCGAAGTAATCAACTGTTAAAATTAAAAAAATATAATGACAGTGAAGCAACCGTGGTTGCTCATCTTGAAGGCAAAGGAAAATATAAAGGAAAAATGGGAGCAATTTTAGTAACCACCATCGATGGTATTACTTTCAAAATAGGCACAGGTTTTAGTGATAAACAGCGAATGACTCCCCCTCCTATTGGGTGTATTATCACTTTTAAACATTTTGGTAAAACTCAAAACGGTGTACCTAGGTTTGCTAGCTTTATGCGCATAAGGCATTTAGGTGAGCAAAATGGTATCGCTAAAAAACTAAACCAATCTAAATTAAGTAAAGGATAATATAGTGGAATTTCATTTGTGGTTATCACTGGTAGTGATTTGTATTTTAGGTGCTTTATCACCCGGTCCAAGTTTAGCATTAGTGATTAAAAACACGTTATCCGGTGGACAAGATCAAGGTTATGCAACCGCCATTAGCCATGGTTTAGGTGTTGCTTTATATGCCGCAATTACTGCAACGGGCATTGGTATTATTATTGCTCAGTCGCCTATCATATATACCATAATTCAATATACTGGTGCCGCCTTTTTAGTTTATTTAGGTGTAAAGTCACTACTTGTCAAAAAAGGAAGCCTGTCTCAATCAGCTGAGCATCAAGCGAATGCTTCAGCAGTAAATGGTTGGCGTGACGGATTTTTAATTGCTTTTTTAAACCCTAAACTAGCCATTTTTTTTCTCGCATTATTTAGCCAGTTTGTTGATGACAATGCTACTTGGCAACAAAACCTGATCATGACAGCAACTGTGGGTACTATCGATGCCGTCTGGTATTGTCTAGTGACCTTTGGTATTTCTCGTGGTTCAATTATTAATAAGCTACGCGCTAATAGTCATATCGTTGATAAAGTGGCTGGTAGCTTCCTTATATTACTCGCGGCCCGTGTAATAATAAATTAGTCATAATATTTCTTATGAACATTACAAAAAAGAGCTCATATATGAGCTCTTTTAAATCATAAAAATAACAACGAACAAGAGTATTTGTCGTTATAGTATTCGCTCTAATTGATTGTCTCTAACTTTAAATTGATACTTCCTTACCATCCCTAGAAACGTCTCAGAGTCATTATAGAAGCTTTGCTTTGCAGTAATAATGTCATCAACCTTTGATGGAATATTATGAAAATCAACCAACATTTCATCAGCATTCATTTCAACAATAACAACACCATGCTCTGCCATGCGAGAGAAAACTAAATCATCTTTGATGTCATCACGTTTAGTAGCTGTTTTCACTAAATTATCAAAAAATAATGGTAGTTGTGATACTTCAGGAGGAATATCTCCTAACTGAGATAAAATACCTGTCATACCATTTTCTAAAAATGAGCCAAAAGTACCCGAAGAGATTGACGAAGTAGTGAAGTTATAAGATTTCAATCCACTAATATCACTCGCTTTATGCTCTGTTACATAGGAGCTGTGAACATCTCCTCCCAAAGAAACAACTCCGAATTGACTTAATACATTTTCAACAAAATGTTCTTTAAATTGTGGAAAACCATCCCATTGATCAGCTTCCAAATAAAAGCGTTGCTTTAAAGCTGATGGAATTAACTCAGATCCTAATACATATTCCAACGGCGCAATGCCAGTACTTTCTCTACTCGGTGAAAAATCAAACATTAGTGGTGAAAAAGAAACTGAACTGGCTAATAGCTTCCATGTACTTGTTGAAGTAGCAAAAGACTGCGCTATCCAATTGGTTTGTTGACTATCAAAACCAGCTTGAATAGAAGTCCCCTGCAGTTGAGCTACATATTCTTTATAACCTGCGTATAAGTCATAAGTGTCTTTGATCACAAAGTAACGGCTACCAATATAATTAAATAGTGAGGTTTTGCCCATGGTATAAAAAGCAAGGCCTTGCTCAAGACCTGATTCAGGCAAAGCGGGTAGCATTTGAATTGCATGCTCTGCTGGTAAGCTTGCTTTTGCTCCAGACAATACTTGATTTAAGTAACTCGTGGTTAAATTCCCCTGTACTGCTAAAATTGCCCGTTGCTGCCCTTTCATAAATGCTTCTTCTTGAGGCATTTCAATTCTCGAAGCCAACTCCTGAGCATATAAACCAGTAAATATTTCGAGAAATGCACTTTTATATGGCGCAAACACAGCCTGATCAATATTTATATAAGGAGACATTTGGCTAATGACACCATCTACTTGAGACTGTGGCAAACCTGAACCTAATAAAAAACTATTCAATGTTGATTGGTCTAATTCAACAGCAGCCGGAAAAGCATCTTCAGGCAAAAGGTGATCAGGTCGATTAGTTCTAAAATCGGTCATCACTAAGTGGCAATGCTTACCAAAATGAAAATCTCGATAAATACGAGTATTAGGATACAAATGACTATCGTCGATGGCTAACAAACCATTTGCTAAATCATTTTCTGTATGGGGCTGCTCATGATCAATTGGCATATATTCAAAATAGGCCATTTCTGAATTTTTTCTTCGCTGTGTTTGTTGTTCATCAGCGGCACCATCAAGATAGGTTGCTCGATCACTCCAGCTATCATCCGAAAACTCATGATCATCCCAAATAGCAATCATCGGGAAGCGTTCATGAATCCTTTGTAGTAATTCATCACCACGATAAGTTTTATAGAGCTGACGATAATTGTCTAAACTATTCGCAGCTTGACTAGCTTTATCACCAACACCGATTGTTAAAGCGCCTTCGCTATCATTAAATTCAATAGATCGATCTTGTGTGCTTGATTGAAATAGTGCATCACCCGTTGTTTCATAAATATAATCACCAAGGTGAACAATGAAATCTAAATCATCATTATCAAGAATCGATAAATAATTATTATAATAACGACCGATATAATCTTGGCAGGATACATAGGCAAACTTTACTCCAACATCACTGTCTTGTAATGGTGCAGTTTTAGTGCGACCTGTTCGACTGATATAGCTTATCTCTTCAGGTTTATAAACAAAACGATAGTAATAGTGTTTACCTGCAGCTAACTCAGTGATCCTAATTTTTAAACAGTGATCAGCTTCTGCTAGTGCAATGAACTGCTCTTCAACAACAAAACTACTAAAATTTTCATCTAATGATACTTGCAGGGTAACTTCAGTATCTACCAAGCTTAAATTATCAATCCTAGTCCAAAGAATGACAGAGTCTGGCTTTGGATCTCCAGAAACTACCGACTGAGGAAAGAACTGACTGCCATCTTGAACACTTGGTACTTCTGGCTCAATAACTGGCGCAGGAGTATTAGAATTTGAACCACCACAACCAATCAAACTAGTTGTTACAGCAGCTCCCGCACTTACTACCAATGTTTTTATAAATTTACGACGTGTATATTGCACTTGCCTTCCTTTTAATTATCTTATTATAGTGAGGAGAACTCAAAGCAAGTTGTCATTGGTCTGAGCAGTGCAGTTATGATAGAGCTGGGATAGAGTTGATGGAATGTCATTTAAAGACACTTTTAGGGACAATACAGGACAATCACCAAGGTAGTACCTTTATTTGAGCTAGCTTCAATAGAGGCGATAAATCCATACTTACAGTTGACAGATTACTATCGACTTAACATAACACCGATAGTTAATATGCTTGAGGTCAGCCCCCCTAAAACGTTAAGAGTCATTAAGGACAGTAGCTAAAAACAAGTACTTTTAGCCCTTTACCTTGATGTGCTTCTTTAAATACTTCAGCAGGTAATATTGCCTCTTTGAACTGACAATCAGGGCAATGTTCATCAATTAAGTCCAATAAAAACTGTGCGGTAAGATCTGGCGAATTCAAACATAAAATCACCTCACCACCGGGTTTTAACCATTGCGGAATTTTTCTCACTATTTTTTTATAATCCCTAACAATATCAACACTACCAAACTGCATGGTTGGTGGATCTGAAATAATTAAATCATACAAACCGTATTTTTTAATACGGCTATTGGATTTGAAAATATCGACACCTTCAAACTTTACTCTATCCATAGGGTGTTGGTTTAATCGATGGTTTTCACGGCCCTTGGTCAGAGATGATTTACTGATATCAATATTCACTACTTGCTTTGCATCCCCAGCTATCGCAGCAAGAGAAAAAGGACAGGTATAGGCGAATAAATTGAGAATATTCTTATCCTTAGCTTGTTTTTTAACCCAACGCCGGCCATTGCTCATATCAAGAAACAGTCCGCAATTTTGAGCCTTGCCAAAGTTGATGTTATAGCTAAGACCTAACTCCTTAACCACTGTATGCTCAATATTTTCACCTAGTAATATTTCTGTTGGTGCAAATTGTCGACTACGGTATTGCACTTGAACTGAAGCGCACTCAGAGGTAAGTTTCATTAACTGCTGAGCTTGATTTAATAACCAATCAGCATCCACTTCTTGGTAAAGGGTGAGCAATATAACAGGAGAAAACCAATCAACATTAACATGAGATAAATTGGGATAAGCATGGCCACGACCATGAAATAGTCGTTGGCATTCAGTAAAATCGGTAGTAGTAATATATTCAATCATAAAAACGCACTGTTATTCCTGGTATCGTCGCTCTTTGCCCCCATAGTACCACGACATTACTTACAAGGATGAAAGTACTTATGATTTGTCCGGAACTAAAATCATGATGATTCATCCCTGATATCGTCGTTCTTTGCCATCCATGGCACCACGACATATGATTCATCCCTGATATCGTCGTTCTTTGCCATCCATGGCACCACGACATATGATTCATCCCTGATATCGTCGTTCTTTGCCATCCATGGCACCACGACATATGATTCATCCCTGAATATAAAAAGCCGCGTAATGATACCATTAAGCGGCTTTGGGGTTTCAACATTAAGTACCAGTTAAGCAATAAGCTTAACCAAACAAATGATAACCAAAGTAGGTTCTTGCTACGGTATCAATAAAAATTATCGCTACAATGACAGGAATAAAAGTACCAAGGGCAAAATTAGTATATTTAGCTAAAAATGTTTTACTAAATTCACTGTTACCAATTGATAACTCCTCGTTAAGCTTTTGACTTTTCCAGCGATAGCTAACAAATAAACAAATCAGTAAGCCGTTCAATGGTAAAATGGTGTCGTAAAACATATCAACAATCATATCGAATAAGGATTTCGATTTACCGCCGTAAGAGGTTAATGTGGTTAAATAATCCACCATACCTGCTGATAACGTTGTTAATATTGCTAACCCGCCAGCCCATAAAAACATAGTATTTAATGCTTTTTTACGAGTATGGCATTTCTCATCAATTAAATAAGCAACTGGCACTTCAATAATAGAGACTAAAGACGTTAAGGCCGCAAAAAATACTAATAAGAAGAAAATAGAAGCTAAAGCACTTGCAAAGAAATAACCAATTGAGGCATCTAACGCTAAGAATATTTTAGGTAAATAACCAAATATTAGTGATACTCCACTATCACTTAACTCACCCGGATTAACATTAGGGTTAAACGAAAAAATAGCCGGTAAGATCATCAAGCCAGCAATAAAAGCAACTGATGTATCGGTTATTGCCACCAATTTAGCCGAACCGGCGATATCAGTTTCTTTAGTAATATATGAACCGTATGTGATTAATATCCCCATACCTAACGATAAAGAGAAGAAGGCTTGAGATAAAGCATTACTGATAACTTTAGGTGTTAGTTTATCCATATCAGGAATTAAATAAAACTCTACACCAGCAAAAGCATTGTCTAAAGTTAAAACAAATATCACCAACAAAATCAGCATAATAAACAATGCCGGCATCATAATACGTGCCCCACGTTCAATGCCGTCTTTTACACCAGAAACTAAAATAAATCGAACTAAAGCAGCAACAAAAATCATTGAAAGAAATAAATAAGGGCTACTGATCACATCACCAAAAGCATTCGCACTTGCTATATAGTCGAGGTTGCCTGAAACAGAGAGTACAAGGTAAACAAAAATCCAAACAGTTAATACCGTATAAAAAACCGCAATCATAAATGGCGTTATAATACTAAGTAGGCCAGCTAAGCGCCACTTTGAATCATTGTCACTTAGTTGTGCATAGGCACCTACAGGGTTTTTGGCAGTTTTCCGACCTACAGCCATTTCAGCAATCATTACAGGCAAACAGATGGCGATAATAAAAATCGCATACATTAATAAAAATGCTCCACCACCATTTTTAGCTGCATTCACGGGAAAACCAACTAAGTTACCAATACCAACAGCAGAGCCTGCCGCAGCCAAAATAAACCCCAGACGGGAACTGAAATGTTCTCTATTTGCGCTCATGAATGTCCTTAATTATAATTTTTTATCGGGCATGAAAATTCAACTCACCGATGCTAGCAGGCTTTGATTACGATGTCTTGTTTAGAACTGTCTACTCGAACATTTAAGTGTATAAGATTTATTCCAGTGCAATTAAAGCATTGTTATTCAATTGAAAACTTTCTTTTATTCCTAATAAAAATTAGCATTCATTATTAAAAGAATATTTTTTGCCTCTTCACAAGCAAACTCTGCGGCTTCATCTAAGTCACCCTTAGTTAACCCTAGCTCCTTACATAAATTTTCATCAATATGTTCATCGTATGAAAATTCTTCAGGATTACTATCAATAAGTGCTAGACGAGAAGCTAGATATAGTACTTTTACATCTTTATTAATTTGAATATCTTTCGCTTGATTAAAATGACGAATAGGAAGGATAATTTTTTCAGGAAGTTGCCAAATTTTTAATAGCTCGGCTGAAATATCGGTATAAGTATAGCCCAACACTTGCTGCTGTAACTTCCAAGGTAAAATGTCTGCTGAATATTTTTCACATTGTTTTGCAAGGTCAGGTGAAGTTTTAGCAACTAAAAGTTCGCCAAAGTTTTGCAGTAATCCAGTAACAAATAACCGTTCAATATCTCGAATACCACCTTTAATAGCCAAGTTTTTAGTCGCTAAGCCGCAATAGACACTCATTTGCCAAAAGCGTTTTAAATCAATCGCTTGATTAGAAAAATGCTTAAAAGCACTTGCTGCAACATCCACTAACATCATGTTATAGATAGCTTGTGTGCCAATAATAGTAATAGCCCGTGAAATCGTACTGATTTCTCCTGGAAAACTATAAATAGCGCTATTAGCAATTTTTAATAAACGTGAGGTCATTGAAGGGTCGACACTGATCACATTAGCAAAATCAGCTGCACTTGAGGTTTCATCTTCAAGTAAATCCTTTATCTTAAAACAAGCATCTGGGAGGGCAAATGAGCCATTAGCTTGTATCGCATATTCATGAGCATTCATATCAAGACCTTGAATAAATTAATATTTTATATATAAAAACAGTGTAGCTTGTTCTTGGTTTTAGGAAAACGAATTCTAAAAAATAAATTTCCCTGCTGTTATCATTGTTGCATAATTTATGATTCAACTGTCGCCTGATCGATATTTATTATATTGGTACACCTTGATCTTCCTTTACTTGCTCCATCACTACATAAGTATGGGTTTGTGATACTGCGGGCAATTCAACAATTACCCCCAGTACTTCACGATACGCCGCCATATTTTCAAAACGTAACTTTAATAGATAATCAAAACCACCCGCCACCATATGGCATTCGGCGACTTCTTTAATTTTTACTACTTCTGATTTAAAGCGATTGAATACATCGCCTGTTGTTCTGTCTAAAGTTACTTGGATAAAAGCTGACATACCGTACTTTAATTTACTGGCACTTAATGTTGCACTATAACCCTCTATATAACCTTCGCTCTCTAATTTTTTAACGCGATCAAGACAAGGACTTGCACTTAAACTAACTTTTTTGGCTAATTCGACGTTAGATATCCTGCCATCTTTTTGTAGAGCGTCTAAGATTGTCATATCAATACGATCAAGTACCCGAGCTTTTACAGAATTCATGTTTCAGTATATTCCATGGTGAAATTAAAATATTTCCATATAAAGTAGCGTAAAAATGGAAATTACACCAACACATTCTGCAGTGTTTTCTTTAAAATGCCCTATCAAAATTTATAGGTATAGTAATTAAATACCACACATTTAAGGTGAACTTATGTTATTCAACGGCTCATTAACAACGACCAATGCTATCCGTCAAGCAATGCGCGATAACTATCGTGCAGATGAAAATGCTATTTTGGCTAAACTCTTACCCATCGCTGAGATTAACGTAGATGCTAAATCTCGTGCTTGGGAATATGCTCGACAATTAGTTGTGAATATTCGTAAAGAACAAGTAGGTAAAGGCGGTGTTGATGCCCTATTAAATGAGTTCTCCCTATCTACCGAAGAAGGCGTAGTACTAATGTGTTTGGCCGAAGCCTTATTGCGCGTGCCTGATAAATTAACTACCGATAGTTTAATTCGTGACAAACTTGCTGAAGGTGACTGGAGCTCACACATCGGTAACAGTGATTCGATTTTTGTTAATGCCTCTTCTTGGGGGTTATTAATGACTGGTAAGTTAGTTAATTATTCTGATCAAAAGAAAAAATTTCAGTTCGGTTTATTGAAAAAAACCATTGGCCGCTTAGGCGAGCCTGTTATACGTGAGTCTGTTCGTTACGCAATGAAAATTATGGGTACCCAGTTCGTAATGGGTAAAAATATCAATGATGCCCTAAAACGCGCAATTGAAACCGAAGCTAAAGGCTACACCTATTCTTACGATATGTTAGGTGAAGGCGCTCGCACTATGTGTGATGCTGATCGCTATTTCGACAGCTACATGACAGCCATTGATGCTATTGGTATTGCAGCAAAAAATAAAGGTCCACAAAGTAGCCCCGGAATTTCAATAAAACTTTCTGCAATTCATCCCCGTTATGAATTTTCTCACCGTAATCGCGTGATTAAAGAACTTATTCCTCGCTTAAAACAATTAGCCCTAGCAGCTAAAGCTTATGACATTGGTTTTACTGTTGATGCCGAAGAAGCAGATCGTTTAGATATCTCACTTGATATTATCGAGGCAGTATTTACTGATAGTGACCTTGATGGTTGGAACGGTTTTGGTATTGCAATTCAAGCCTACCAAAAGCGTGGTTTAGATGTTATTGAATGGGTTAGAGAGATTACTTTACAAACTAAACGCCAAATGATGGTACGTTTAGTAAAAGGTGCTTATTGGGATAGCGAAATTAAAGAAAGCCAAGCAGAAGGTTATAACGACTTTCCTGTCTTTACTCAAAAACCTTCAACGGATGTTTCTTACCAAGCTTGTGCAAAAAAATTACTTGAGTATCGCGATAGTATTTATCCACAATTTGCCACTCATAACGCTTACACCGTAGCAACAATTTTAGAAATTGCAGAATCACAAAGTGAAGGTTCTAGTGGTTATGAATTCCAACGCCTTCATGGTATGGGCGAAGCACTTTATGATCAGGTTGTCACTGAGAAAAAAGTACCATGTCGTGTATATGCACCTGTAGGTAAACATGCAGATTTATTGGCCTATTTAGTACGTCGTTTATTAGAAAATGGCGCAAACAGCTCATTTGTGAATAACATTGTCGATGAAGAAATCCCTGTTGAATCATTATTAACAGATCCTGTTGAGACAGTGCAATCTTGGGTCAACAAAGTTAACCCTCAGATCCCTCAATCTATCGATTTATATAATGATGGTGTTAATGGTAATAAACGTATCAACTCTAAAGGTATTGATTTAACCGATATCGATCAAATCACAGAAATGCGTGAAAACATCGATGTTTGGTGTGAAAAGAATATTGTCAGTCAAGCTGTTGAAGGTAAGTTACCGGTGACTAACCCAGCCAACCACAATGAAATAATAGGTCATATTGTTCATGCCGATGAAGCTGAAATGGCTAACATTATTGAGCGTGCCGACAACGCTTTTGCATCGTGGTCAACAACACCTGTGACAGAACGTGCACAAGTGCTTTTAAAAACCGCTGACGCTTTAGAGATTCACCGTGATGAACTTATTGCACTGTGTACTAAAGAAGCAGGTAAAACGATTCCTGATGGAGTAAGTGAAGTAAGAGAAGCGATTGATTTTTGTCGCTATTACGCAGACAGAGCAGAAGAGTTATTAGCCAATGGTGATTCAGAAGCTAGAGGCGTGGTTCTTTGTATCAGTCCTTGGAACTTTCCATTAGCCATATTTTTGGGCCAAGTTTCCGCCGCTATTGTTGCTGGTAATACGGTAGTTGCTAAACCAGCAGAGCAAACCAGTTTAGTAGCTCTTCGCGCTATTGAAATAATGCATGAATGTGGTTTACCAACTTCTGTTATTGAACCTGTTATTGCTCGTGGTAGCAAAGTGGGTCAAACCATAGTGCCAGACAACCGTATTCAAGCAGTAATGTTTACTGGTTCAACAGAAACAGGGACATGGATTTCTCAAAAGCTTGCCGAGCGTGGCGGCGACCCAGTGCCACTTATCGCTGAAACTGGTGGTCAAAACTGTATGATTGTTGATTCAACCGCCCTACCAGAGCAAGTTGTTGATGATGTTGTTGCATCAGGCTTTCAAAGTGCAGGTCAACGCTGTTCAGCGTTAAGAGTTTTATTTTTACAAGAAGATGTCGCTGATAAAATTATCACTATGCTAAAAGGTGCTATGCAAGAGTTACATGTCGGTGACCCTGCATTTTTATCAACAGATGTTGGACCGGTAATTGACTCAAAAGCACTTGGCGCATTAAACGAACATGTCGAGTATTTAAAAGATAACGCTAAAGTTCACTACATTTGTAATGACGCAGAGTTAAATGACGGCGTAAGTGATAGTCAACATCATTATTTTTTACCTCGTTTGGTTGAGATTAAGAACTTATCTGTATTGAAAAAAGAAGTTTTTGGCCCAATCGTTCATATCGTTCGATTTAAAGCCAATGAATTAGAAGATGTTATTGATCAAATCAATGGCACAGGTTTTGGCTTAACAATGGGTATTCATACTCGTATTGAAGAAAAAAGCCGATATTTAGCCGCACGATCTCGCGCGGGTAATGTTTACGTTAACCGCAACATGATTGGTGCAGTGGTTGGCGTGCAACCATTTGGTGGTCGTGGTTTATCTGGAACAGGCCCTAAAGCTGGCGGACCTTTATACTTAACGCGTTTAGTTAAAGATAAGGTGACTATTGATGAAGCTGCTTTAACACAAGTCCAAGAGATCGCATTCAATGAAGAAATTCAGCAGTGCCAAGCTACAGCATCACGCATTGACGTCTTATTAATCAAAGCGAAAAAAGATGAATTAACTTGGAGTTTTACTGAATTAAATACCCGTGTTTCTGTATTACGCCAATTATTGGCACAGCTGTCATCAAACAAAGTAGTATTAGCGCAAGAAAGTGCATTATCAGCCACATTAACTGAGGCTCGTAGCCAATTACTATTAATTGAAAAAGAACTTGCAGAGCCTACTTTATTACCCGGTCCAACTGGGGAGTCAAATAGCTTACTCTTAGAGTCTCGCGGCTCAGTTGTTTGTTTACGCTGTAAAGAGACACCCTTTGCATTTTGGATGATGTCAATTATTTCAGCTATAGGCGCAGGGAATTGTGTTATAGCCCTGGTAGATAATGAATTTTTAAACGAAGCTGAAGCGATTAGCTCAATTTTATTACAAACAGGCTGCCCCGATGGAGTATTTCAAGTAGCTCAATTTGGTCATTTACCAACTGTATTAGCTCATCCACATTTAGCTGGTGCAGTCGTTGATAACGCTAGCCCATTTAAGCAATTGGTTGGTGAACAATTAGCGGCAAGAGAAGGTGCAATACTTCCGTTGATCACCGCTTATACCAACCAAGGTTTATTACGCCGTTTAGTGACAGAAAAGACAATTTCTATTGATACTACAGCGGCGGGTGGTAATGCTTCATTAATGACTATGGAAGCTGAAGAACAGTAACGTTACTTGTAGCTAAACTAAAACTAAAAAAGAGCAAATATATTGCTCTTTTTTTATTTTAAATTTAGGTGGAGATACACTTCCAAACTACAGTCTATGTTTTATGACCTTGGATAAAATCTAGCGCTTGTTCTGCTGGCATAGGTTTAGCAAAAAAATACCCTTGGCCATAAATACAATCTAACTGTTGTAATAATTCAGCATCGACAATATTTTCAATACCTTCACCAACAGTACTCATTTTCAAATTTGTTGCTAAATCTATAATCGTTTTAATAATCGCTCGGTTATTTTCATGTTCATGTACATTGGTGATAAACGAACGATCAATTTTAAGTACATCGATTGGAAAACGATGCAAATAACTTAAGCTCGAATAACCAGTACCAAAATCATCTAGTAATATTTTTATACCTAAGTGTTTAAGTGCTTTCATGTTACTCAATACTACGTCACTATTTTCCATTAAAGCACGTTCAGTTATTTCAATGCGTAAATTTTTAGGTGCTAACCCGACCTTAGTTAAAATATGATGAATATCATCTGGTAAAGTGGTACTAAAAAAATGTTTACAAAATAAATTACAACTAACATACAAGTCATCGCTGCCAAGTTGCTCTTGCCACTCCTTAAGTTGTGAACACGATTTTTCTAATATTTGTAAATCTATCGCCAACACTAGATTTGTGTCTTCTGCTAAAGGAATAAAGTCATTAGGGTATACAAATCCACGTTTTGTGCTTTGCCAACGAGCCAAAGCTTCAAACCCCATTATTTGATTATCATTTAGTTTTAATATCGGCTGAAAATAAGGAATAAACTCTTGCCACTCAATCGCTTCTCGAAGATCGGCTTCTAGCGATAGAGCATTCTGCACTTTATTGTGCATACTACCATCAAAAACTTCATAACGTCCTTTACCGTTATCCTTTGCATGATACATTGCAGTATCGGCATCACGGAGCATTGTATTGGCATTTTCATATCTGGCATCACTAAATAAAATGCCAATACTAGTACCAATAAAAACGAGTTGATTTTCAATAGTAAAGGGTTGATTTAAAAATTCAGTGATCCGCTGTGCAACTTCAAAAGCCTCGTTATTGCTTTCCAAATCTTCAACAAGAATGACAAATTCATCCCCCCCCAACCTTGCAACGGTATCTTTACCTCTTACTATTTCAGTAAGCTCACGGGCGACAATTTTTAATAATAAATCACCGGCATGGTGCCCTAAACTATCGTTAACCACTTTAAACCGGTCTAAATCAAGAAACAAAATAGCGAACTGTAAATCTGGTTTACGTTTATTAGTGGCAATAGCATGGTTAAGTAAATCAATAAACACCATTCGATTTGGTAGGCCTGTTAAGCTATCGTGAGAAGCTGTATGCTTTAACTGGGTTTCTACTCTTTTTCGCTGCTTTATTTCATCTTCTAATGCCACCGTTCGTAACTTTACTTGTTGCTCTAATAATTCATGACTTTGGCGCTCATATTCAATTGCTTCACGTCGTTTAATTGCCGTTGAAACATGCTGAGAAACGAAATTAAGCAATTCAGCATCTTGCTCTGAAAAAGTAATATTAGCTTGGTAGCTTTGAATGACCATAACACCAATGACTTCTTTAAAGTAAATCAAAGGTACACCTAGCCATGAGTGGTTATCAATTGATGGTTTAACTGTTATTCCCTGATGATAAAGATCCAACATTTGTTGATAATCTAATAAAACCGTTTCCCCCTTTCGAATAACATAATCACAAAACAAGTTTGAGAGCTTCCTCGGTGAAAGGTATTTTACAATCTCAGTATCAAACTCATCTACTTGATAAACAAACTCAGCCGTTTCACTTTCTTGATCATATTTAACGATAAAAAAATTCGTTGCATTAAGCATTTGGCCAACAATATTATGAACTTGATGATAAAACTCATCAATATCCAAACTAGCGTCATTGGTTAATTCAGATATTTTAAATAACGACTCTTGTAACAAATCAGATCGTTCACGGTCACGAATTTGTTCCATTAACTCTCGAGTTCTAGCATTCACCGCACTTTGTAAACGTTGATGATCCTCAAGCCGAGCCATAGCCGTTACAAGGTGCTGAGCAGCAAAAGTCAATAAGTTTAAATCGTCTTCTTGATAACGAGTCTGTTCATTATAGCTTTGCACCACCATAACTCCGATAACAAAGCCATCATTAATCAAAGGAACACCTAACCAATCAAGGCCAGTAGTACCGTGAGCCGTCATTAATTTTTCATCAGATAAACGTGATATTATTTCAGGTGTTGCTAATAAAGCTTGTCCAGACTCAATGACCAGATGGGTTAATGAGCCTTTATACTGCTCATAGTCTACCGGGCCCTCGGGGTAATCGTCATTTTCATCGACGGAATAAACAAACTCTAGTGTTGAAAATGTTTGCTCGTACATCACGATAAAAAAATTTGGCGCAGTAATTAATGAAGCAATAACTTCATGAACTTGAGGGAAAAATTCTTCTAGGGTAAGGCAATCGTGGGAGAGTTGATTAAGTTCAAATAAAGCAGTATGCCGTGCCTCTAAGTTTTTAAACTCAAGTTGAAGCTTTGCTACTTCTTCACTAGAAGAAATAGCATTGTCAGCATGGTGTTGTTGCTGAATATCGGTACTACTTTCATTTAAATAATTGGACATACCAAGTACTTTTACATCATAAATAAAGTTAGCTAGTCTCTTTATAATGACGGCTAATGCAAAAAATATCTAGTTAATAAGAGATATTGCCGATAGCTTTTAGTTCTCTTCTTTTTTTAATTCTTCTCTAATTTCACCTAGTTTGTGCTTATTTCCACAAATAGCGGCTTGCTGATCATCTCTATAATAGCGAATATCGATACAATCTTGTTGGTATCTACGTTCTAATTCAGTACGAACAAGAGGTTGCCCTTTAGCACTGGTAATTTGTCGTTGAAGCGATTGGCAATCTTGAATTTGCTCAGATGCTAATGTGATATCCTCACACACATTATCAGATGATGAACAACCAACTAAAGTAATGATTAAAGGTAGAGCGATAAAATATAATTTTTTCATTGTTGTTATTCACTTTTTATTAATGTATTTGTTGCATGTATCAGTGCAACTTATGGTTATATCGGCATTATAAACAGCTATATTCAATGAAGAAAGTTATTTGTTTCTAACAGATAATCTTGCCCAATCTCTAGAAGAGAGTAAAATTAGGGCTTAGAAATTTTAAAATATCTTTTAATAGGTTTAGTATGCAAGTTCAAGTGGTCGATTATAACAGTGAAGATGCTCCACAGCGTTTTGTAAAAAGTCTTAGAGAAACAGGGTTTGGGGTATTAATTAATCATCCCATCAAACAGTCATTAGTTGAGTCGATATATAAAAATTGGGCTAGTTTTTTTAATAACTCTGACAAAAGTAACTTCGCTTTTGATCCAGAAAGACAAGATGGTTATTTTGCTAGCGAAATATCAGAAGTAGCGAAGGGTCATACTCAAAAGGATATTAAAGAGTACTACCATATCTATCCTTGGGGGCGTATTCCTGACTCACTTAAAGAAGAAATATTAACTTATTATCAACTTGCATCAGACCTTGCAGCCCAATTACTCGATTGGGTTGAACAATATGGACCAAGCGATATTGCTAAAGGGTATTCTGAACCACTATCACAGATGATCAAAAATACACCGAATACTTTACTGAGAGTTCTGCATTATCCTCCATTAACGGGCAATGAAGAGGTGGGAGCAATAAGAGCTGCCGCTCATGAAGATATTAATTTATTGACAATATTACCCGCTGCAAATGAACCAGGCTTACAAGTTCAACAACAAAATGGCAGTTGGTTAGATGTACCAGCAGATTTTGGTAATTTAATTATTAATATTGGTGATATGTTACAAGAAGCATCAGGCGGTTATTTCCCATCAACAAGCCATAGGGTCGTTAATCCAACCGATGCAAACAGTCAAAAATCTAGAATCTCACTACCGCTATTTTTACATCCTCGAAGTGAAGTGAAACTGTCAGAAAAGCATACCCAACAAAGTTACTTACTCGAAAGATTAAAAGAGCTTGGCGTAAAATAAAGGCATATTTCATGAAGTAAAAAGGCTGCGATTGCAGCCTTTATTGTTTAGATAATTAAATTTTGGAGAATGAAATTGCAATCAAGAAGCCAGCTGATAAGGGTCTGACTGTTGAACAATATACTTTTCGTTAAGTTTGGCAGTTAATACTCCTTTTCGTTTTGCCAAAGCTACTTGCATTTTTTTAGCTGCACTGGCGATAGCGCTATAAAGTTTTTTATCCGAAGCGTTTACGGTAACATTCACTCCCTCATAATTGGTAGTGACCTCGAATTTTTGCAGATGTGGCTCGACGGTAATGGTCGAATTGATTGTCATTAGACTCGGATAATGCTTAGAGATTTTAGCAAATTTATTTTCAATTGCTTGTTTAATACCTTCAGTAATTTCTACATGGTGTCCGGAAATTTGTATTTTCATAATATTACCTCTGTTGTTATCTTCATCTTCATAATCCGCCTAAATTCAAAAAAAATCAATCGATAAAATGCTGTTTTTTGCAATTAAATGTAACTGGGTAATTATCATTTTTTTGGCAATAAAAAAGCCATCTGTTGATGGCTTTAAAAATATAAAAGTGAGAAGTTAAGTTAGAAAGTAACGTCTTTAACCGCATCATTTAAATTGCTTGGTAACAATTCTTTTTGCTTCTTCTTACGACTGAAGACTTTTCTTAAGTCTTCAATAATAAGATACAAACAAGGAATAAGCACTAAAGTGACAATAGTTGCAAATAATACCCCAAACGATAAGGATACCGCCATTGGAATAACTATCTTTGCTTGCGCACTAGTTTCAAAGAAGATAATTGGTGCTAAACCGATAAAGGTGGTTAATGACGTTAACAAAATGGCTCTAAAACGCTTTGCTCCTGCATGCATTACGGCATCTTTTAAACGCTCACCACGCTTTCTCGCTCTATTAACATAATCGACCATAACAAGGGAATCATTCACTACCACACCCGATGCAGCTAAAATACCCATTACCGATAAAGCACTTAAGTCCATACCTAGTATAAAATGACCAAATACCGCACCAATAACGCCAAATGGAATAACCACCATAATCATTACAGCTTGTGAATACGATTTAAGCGGTATCGCAAGTAGTGAGAAAATAACCATAAGAGATATAACAAAATCACGTAATGAATCATCAGCACTGTCCATCTCCTCTTGAATACGCCCTGACACTTGACTTTTCACTTGTGGAAACTTTCTCAATAACTCAGGAATAAAGTTGTCACGAATGTCCTTAGCCACTTTGAAAGGTTCAACTTGCTCAGCATCAACACTTGCCCAAACATTTATCGTACGGTTACCGTTTTCACGACGAATACGGGTAACGCCTTCTTGCAAATTAATAAAAGCGAGTTCCGATAATGGTAACTCTGCTCCATTTGGCGCCTTGATCAATACATCATCCACATGACCTACTGAACTACGCTGTTCAAGTGGATAACGTACCATTACTTTTATTTCTTCACTGTCGCGTAATATACGTTGAGCTTCTAAACCATAAAAACTGTAGCTCACTTGTGATGCGATATCAGCAAGCGTTAAGCCCATACTATAAGCTAGCGGTTTAAGTTCAAACTGTACTTCTTTAGCACTAGTTTGACGGCTATCATTAACATCACCAACCCCTTTTAATGAGTTCAACTTTGCTTTTAACTCTTTTGCCGCATCAAGTAACTGAGCGTCACTTTGACTTTCTAATCTAAAGGCAATATCACCATCATCACGGCCACCACCAAACAAGTTATCGCTAATGGTTAACGATTTCACTCCAGGATAATTAGGGATAGCGGCACGCCACATATCAGCTAATTCAAAGGTATTAATCGGTCTAAGTTCAGGGACAACCAATTTAACCATGACTTGGCCATTAATGCGGCTACGTAAGTCAACTTGCATATCTGAAATCATTGAACTGCCATATTTTGCTTCAATGTCTTTATCTACTTTATAGATAATATTTTCGATTTTTAATAAAGTATCTAACGTCGCTTTTTCTGAGGCATCAACATTCATTTCTACTTTAATACGAGGAAAGTCATGAGGTATTTTAGGTTGACCAACAAAACGAACAAAACCACCGCTAAATAAACCCGCACTAACTAACATCAAGCTAACAAAGAACATTAACACCGCATAACGATATTCAACAAATACAGCTAAAGCTGGGCTATATATATTATCAATAAAACGTTTTAACTGTGTATCAACTGTTCGACGGACTCTATCAATAGGGTTTTTTGGGTTAAATTCTTTGATTTTCATTTTCACTAAATGAGCAGGCAAAATAAGTTTTGATTCAATAAGTGAGAAAATCAAACAAAGGACTACAACTGAACCAATAGCTTTACCAAAGGCAGATGATGGACCATCACCAAACAAGAAGGGTAAAAATACCGCAATGGTAGTTAGTACGCCGAAGGTTGCTGGCATAGCAACACGCTTAACACCACGAATAACACTTTCAGTACTGTGACCATGCTCTTCGATTTCATCATGCGCACTTTCACCCATGACGATAGCGTCATCAACGACAATACCCAATACTAAAATAAAGGCAAATAGACTAATGACATTAATGGTCACACCAACAAATTCCATCGGCATCACTAACAAAGTACCTAAGAAACACACTGGCAAACCCATCATTACCCAAAAGGCTAAACGGACACGTAAAAATAATGCCAACATTAAAAAGACTAAAACCGCACCACTTTTCATATTGTCGACCATCATATTTAAACGGCCTTCAAGGTAATAAGTCATATCAACCCAAGTTTCTAATTTCACACCTTGAGGTAATACTTCAGCTTTGTCATCGACATATTTTTTTATAACTTTGGCAATATCAGTAATGCTTTGATTGTCCGCAGCACCAATAAACAAGGTGACTGAATTTTTTCCATTAAATTTAGAATGTTGCAACCCCTCTTCAAAACCATCAACAATAGTAGCAATATCACCTAATAATATTTTAGTGCCATCTTCAAGGGTGACTACTGGAATTTGTTCAAATTCATGACCACGATATGCTTGGTTTTCAACTCGTAAATTAATATAACCGTTTTCAGCACGAATTTGCCCTGCCGACATATTACGAGAATAACTACGAACAGATTGAGCAATATCATTAAAGCTCAAACCATATTCTCGCAATTTATCTTTACTTACTTCGATCGAAACTTCATAACCTAAGCCACTGTGTAGTTCAGAAATATTAATATAAGGCAGTTGTTGGATTTCATTATGAATTTTACGGCCTAACTCTTTAAGTTCACCGTAGGTTAAGTCACCATATAAACTGATGTACATCACTTCTTGAGTAAACTTCTCCCGCTCTACTTTGATGCGTTCCATACCGTCAGGAAAACTTGGAATAGAATCAATAGCTGACTTTACTTCTTCTAGAACAACTTGTGGATCATAATCAAGGTCAACTTCAAACCAACCGTTTGAATAACCACGATTTGAATAGGTAATAACCCGTTTTAAGCCTTGTACCGTCTCTAGTGCTTCTTCAATTTTTATAGTAATCCCCTCCTCCACTTCTTGTGGTGCAGCACCTGGGTAAGGTGCAGCATAAGAGATCCAATTAATTTTAACTTGAGGAAACATTTGTTTATTAATGGTTTGAATAGTTAAAAACCCACCCACTAAAATAAAAACCATTAATAAATTAGCGGCAATAGAGTTACGTGCAAACCAAGCAATAATGCCTTTATTGGTATCAATGGATTGATCTATTTCAGGTTTCTTAGCTAATGCTGAATCAGTCATAAGTTACTCCCCAGTTGCATTGCTGTTTTGTGCAACTTGAGTATCTTGGTTTTCTTTATTTAACTCATCACCCATGTCTTGTTTTTCTTTATCACCAATTAAAGCCAATTTCATACCATCAACAGGATAATCAAGCGCAGAGACTATAAGCTGGTCACCATCTAACAAACCACTTTCAACAATAACATTTTTGCCGTCTTGGCGAACAATATCAATTTCAGCGTAATGAAGTTTAGACTCACTATCTAAAGTAGCCACACGGCCATTATCAACTAAATATCGTGGCACAATACTCGCGTTGGCAATTTCAATACCAACAATTTTAGCGGTAACATAACTGCCATAACGCAATGGTGGATTTTCATTATTTGCTTTCAAGCCATAAGGGTCACTAACTTCAGCGACCAAATAACTCATTCTACTTTTGTTATCAATGACTCCTTCACCACGGGCAATTTTAGCTTGCCATTGGATGTCTTTACCTGCATAAACACCTTGCAAGTTAACTTGAGCATTTTCACCTTGAGCAATCAAAAACTGTAATTGGTTATCCGCTACAGGTAAACGAATTTCAGCCAACTTAGTGCTTAATAACTTGCCAATATTGCTACCAACACCAACAAATGAGCCTAAACCAACAGTTCTTGATTCAATCATTGCATCATAAGGAGCTACAATTTTAGTACGTTCAAGGTTACGCTCTGCTCGAAGAATTGAAGCTTGTGCAGATTTAACACGAGCGAGTTCTTGAGCAAGTTGAGGTTTACGTAAACTTAACTCGGTTGGTGAGGTATTGGTGATTTGCTTCCATTCACGTTCGGCCACTTTACCTTGAGCGAGTTCGGTTTCCAGAGCGGCACGAGCAGATGCCATACTTGCTTGAGCATCAATTAATGCTGCTTGATAATCATTTGGATCAATACGAGCAAGTAACTGACCTTTTTTAACAAAACCGCCACGAACGAATATCTCAGAAAGCTCAACAATTTGGCCATTCACTTGGGCAACAAGTTCAGTTTCGTATTTTGGTTTTACTATACCGTATGAATTAACATGTAATGTCATTGGCTCTACTGAAATCGCTTCTATTGATACGATAGGCGTATTATCAACTTCAGCTTTTTCTTCAGGTGGTTTTTTCATACCAGAAAACACCACAAACGAGCCAATACCTGCAGCTAGTACCAATAAAGGTATTATTATTTGTTTTTTACGCATCACTGTTCAATCCTCGGATGTTACGTTTTGTACTTATTTTGTGAATAATACCTAATTTTAGGTAAGCAAAATAAATAAAGATGTAACCGTCTATTACAAAATACACGCCGAGTTTTCAAATCCATCTAAATAACAATCAAAAATACACAAAACAATAGATTTAACAATAACTAACAGACAACAATTAATCGATAGCAATTGATATTCTTAATACATCAATTCTCCAGAAATAATTCAAAGTTAGTGCTTTTCACCAATTATTACACTTTTATAAAAATTTTTCGGCGATATAACCACAACAACAATAACCACTGTATTAGAACCAAAGTGATAACTTGTAGTAAAGGCTGCCAACTGGCCGGGGCTACTGTAATAAAGCCACCGAATAGACTTTGAGCTGTATATTGCCAATTAAATAAACTAGTTCCTAAATAAACAATAATTGAATTTGTACCAATAACAGCAAAAAACACCGCCCAACGCTGTATTTTGATAACATCAATAACCCAATAAAAAAGTGATAATAATAAAATACTATAACCACAAGTGACCAAGGAAAATGAACTGGTCCATAATGTTTTATTGATTGGGAATACCTGACCCCATATATAACCTAGTGCCAATAATAAAGCACCGAATCCAACAAGTTCCCTGAGTAATCGCTTTGAATTTTTTTGATGCTTGATCATATGTCGGCCAACAAAAACGCCTAATAACGCATTAACAATAGAGGATAAATTTGATAGCAACCCTTCAGGATCTAGTGGCAGATTTTTATAGGTAGCTCCCGGTAACAGCGTTTGATCAAACCATACATTTAACGCACCTGTAGCGGTATAATTTCCTGCGCCATAGCCACCAATTTCGATAAATCCAAGTAACAACCAATAACCTAATAGTAAAGTTATTGTAATCAACCATTGCATTCGAATACTAACAAACCAAACGAGCAGTGCAGCAATAAACCAAGCAATACCGATGCGGCCTAATACGCTGGCAAAACGCACTGAATCAATATCAACCGGTAACCCTGTTCCCCAACCGTGGTTATATAAAACCCCTAAGCCCATCAATAAAAACAAACGTTTAAACGCATGTTTTATTTTTCTCTGACGTTGTTCAATAGGATAAGAAGACATTGGCTTACCAGCAATGCCAAGGCTAACACCAGATAAAAATATGAATAGAGGAAAAATCAAGTCATAGGCAGAAAAACCATGCCATGGTGTATGTAGCATTTGCTGTGCAGCAATATTAAAAAAACTAATACCTGTGAGGGTAAATAACGCAGCAAATATACCTTCAGCGCCCAAAATCCAGATCATATCAAAACCCCGCAGAGCATCAATTGATAGTAACCGTTGTTTTTTAGTACTGCTTATAGGGCTTGATGAATTAATCATTATTTAGAGATCCAAATTTATTTTGTCAATTTTGTCAATTTTGTCTTGGCTATAATTCAAAACAGTTATACTTCAACCACACAAATAAAGACAGCGCTGTCATATTTTGATAAAAGTGTAAAAAAAGAATTAATAAAAAGCAAATCTATCCGAAGTAAAAATATTTTCCAAAAAACTAGTAACGGCCATTTTTGGCATTATTAACTATTCGCTCTGGCATTTTCTTTTCTAATGCCATGAGTAACTTTTCTATTTTCTTATGGATAGCTTTATCATCTGTAATTGAATGATGTAACTGAGAATAAAGCATAGGATAATCCAGAGGGCTACCTAACCCTTGCTGATAAATACTCGCCAACCGCATTTGTGCCGCTAAATTATCACTACTAGCTGCCGCTTTTAAAAAGGTTATGGCTTGATTAATATCGACCTGCATAAATTTACCAACGTGATAATAGCGACCCAACTGCTCTAAACCTTCAGGTAAACCCTGATCTGCAGCTAGCTGCATATAATGCAAACCTAGAGGAACATCTTTTTTAATACAAATTCCATAAGCCAACATATCCCCCCACAAAAACTGGTATGACGGCATATTAGCCTTTATTGCTCGTGCTTCTATATCTTGCACTAATTGGCATTCATCTAAAACAACCTGACTTAAGTGTTTGTTTTCTTTTATTAACGCTAGTAGCTGATTATCAGTGTAAATCTGAACTGCCTGTAGGTTCTGTGCCTTGGCAGAAGATAATGTATACATAAAGATAAATAGTACTAATAATATATTACGCATAAAAAGGTCCTAAATTGGTGAAGCAAAGCCATATAGCTATCGTAATTGTGTCAATATTACATCGGCACAAATCGAAAAATATTGAGTAATTTCAAATAAAGCAATTTCAATACCATTGTTAAACGCGACAAAAAGCTCTATATTTACTGCAAATGACAGAAAACTTATTTTTAGTTAACCATTAGATGACCCAATATTAATGATCGTAGAAAAAACGCTTTCAGAGCTTGTAGTTGGCCATTATGTAACAGAAATAGCCAAGCAAAATAGTAGTTTTTCTTTGAGTGCCCCTGGGCATATCAAAAGCGAAGCAGTGATTAATCATTTAAAATCAAAAAAAGTATTGTCAGTATTTATTGATGATAGCAAAACATTACTCGCAAAACCGAAACCGCCTAAAGATAAAGCGACGATTATAGCTGAAGTAAAAGAAGCTAAAGAAATTTTTGAACAATCAAAAGCGATTCAAAAAGAAGTTTTTTCTTCTGCTCTTAACGGAACCACATTAGATTTAGGACCTGTCGTTGAAGTTACCAACAAATCTGTAGATGCTATATTTAACAACCCTGATTCACTTGCTTGTATGATAAATATTCGCGAAAAAGATGAGTATTTATTAGAGCATTCTGTTGCCGTCTCTGTTTATATCACTATTTTTGCTCGCCATTTAAAAATAAGTAAAAAAATTGTTCAACATCTATCAATAGGTGCATTTCTACACGATGTTGGCAAAATCATGATTCCTGACGAGATATTGAATAAACCGGGTAAACTTACAGATGAAGAGTTTACCGTTATGAAAACTCACGCCAATCACTCCATCGATATCATAAAAAAAACACCTGGTATATCAAAGTTAAGCTTGCAAATAGCAGCACAACATCATGAAAAAATAAATGGATTTGGTTATCCTAATCAACTCAAATCAGATGAAATAACTCGATATGGCCGTATGATTGCAATATGTGACATTTTTGATGCATTAACTGCTACCCGAGTTTATAAAAAGGGGTTTACTCACGCTAAAGCCTTTTCCATACTATTAGAGTTGGCTAAACAAAATCATTTAGATTCAGGTCTGGTTAGTGAATTTATTAAATGTGTAGGTACTTTTCCTGTCGGCTCCTTAGTGCAACTAAACTCAAAAAAATTAGCGATTGTTGAACAAAGAAATGATGGCGATATCACTAACCCTAAGGTTCGTTCTTTTTATAGTGTAAAACTGAATCATTTTCTTAATACACAAGATATTGACTTAACCGATACTGAAGATTTTATTGTTAAGGGCGTTAGAGCGGAAGACTTTGACCTTGATATGAATAAAATTGTTGAAATGTTATTAATGGAGGGCTAGCAACCTTACTTCTTATATTATCAATTAAAAATTGAATGATTTTTCTACTTGATTATCATCAATAAAATGATAACAATGAGACTTGGTTCACCGAACGTATTTAACTAGGGTCTAATGTCTGAGTTACAGCAACTAATTGAAAACTCAAGAGTTAATGAGGCTATAGCTAAAAAACTTTTTGATATAGAAACTGAAATTTTAAGCTGTCAGTCAAGTAATGAGCTATTAAAGCGCCTACTTGACTCGATAAAAAATAAATTTCAGCTAACCAATGTCGCTTTATTACTTGTTGATCCCACCCCTATTTCCTATTTACTTAGTGGAAATATGCAAAGTGCATGGCACCAAGAGAATTGCCGAACGGTTTCAGAGCATATACTTCATAATTTTCATGCTGATAACAAGCCTTTCCTTACTAATAATTTACCACAGTTAACGCAAGTCATTCCCGAAGATTTACTTAAAAATTCAGCGTCCGCAGCGATTACTCCACTCAGTTTAGAAGGTAAACTATTTGGCAGTTTGTTATTCACAGATGAAGATAAAGAACGTTTTACCCCCCAACTTGGTACCTTTCATTTAGAACAACTGTCAGTAAAAATCAGCTTATGTTTGTCTAATGCCCTAATTAGAGAGCAACTTGAACACATGGCAAATTATGATCGTCTAACGGGTGTTGCAAACAGGCGTTTAATGGAGAAATCAATCAATGAAGAACTAACTCGCCAACGACGATATGATATCCCTTTTTCAGTTATCTTTATTGACTGTAATAAATTCAAAGCGATTAATGACACCTATGGCCATGATTGTGGAGATAAAGTATTAGCCTATGTCGCTAATCAGTTACAAGAACTTATCAGAGAAAATGACCAATGCTTTAGGTATGCAGGTGATGAATTTGTAATAACCTTAGCAGGACAAACTTATAAAGAAGCTCAGAATATAGCTCAACGCTTGAGTCAATTCTTTATTGATCATCCCATGCCATATGAAGGTAAGTCTTTAGCTATCACCATTAGTTGTGGTGTTTCAGCAAGTAATGGTAGCCAAAATATGGATCAGTTACTAAAACAAGCTGACGAACAGCTTTATCTTCATAAAAAAGTAATGACCAATTTAATATAGCAAGGGAATGTGTTAATGATCGCGGAAAAAAGAATTGAAGAGCTTTTAGTTGGCCATTACGTTATTGGCATTGTTAAGCAAACAGGCACTTTCACCCTGAACAGCGCTGGTCATATAAAAAAACAAACCATTATAGAGCACTTCAAAAACAAGGGGGTATTATCAGTATCAATTGATACCAGTAAAACATTAAAAGGAGCACCATCAAACACAAGCATATTAGCTCCTGAAATACCTACAAATCCTAAACCAACTGGCCTCCCTGAAGAAGTCAAAATATCAGAGCCAGTACCTGCACCACCAAGTATATTAGCAGTCACACAGGCCAAAGAACTCTTTAACCATTCTAAAAGTATTCAACATCAAATATTTAATGATGCCTTTAATGGTAAAGCTCTCGATTTAGAACCAGTAAAGAAAATTACCAATAAAACCATTGACGCAATTTTTAATAATCCAGATGCGCTAGCCTGTGTAATAAATATTAGAATAAAGGATGAATATTTATTAGAACACTCTGTATCAGTCTCTATATTGATGAGTATTTTTGCCCGTCATTTGAAAATGGACAAAAAGATTGTTCAACAACTTTCTATCGGAGCATTTTTACACGATGTAGGGAAAATAATGATCCCTGATGAAATATTAAATAAGCCAGGAAAGCTTACTGAAGCTGAATTTTCAATCATGAAAACTCATGTTAATCATTCAATAGAAATTATTAATAAAACCCCCAACATTTCAGAAATCAGTTTAGAAGTGGCAGCTCTACATCATGAAAAACTTAACGGCCAAGGTTACCCCTATCAAATTGAAGCTGATGAAATATCTCTTTATGGCCGAATGATAACCATCTGTGATATTTTTGATGCATTAACAGCTGATCGTGTATACAAAGAGGGATATCCTCATATTAAAGCTTTCAATATCTTGTTGAAACTTGCTCAAGACAAGCATTTAGATAGTGAGCTAGTCAATCAATTTATTAAATGTATGGGGGTCTACCCAGTTGGCTCCTTGGTTGAATTAAACTCTCATAAGCTTGCTATTGTTGAAGGGAGAAACCAGGATAATCCCGTTAAACCTAAAGTTCGCTCATTTTATAGTGTAGAACATCATCATTACGTAATGACGGAAGACGTTGATCTTTCTAACGATAAAGATTTTATCGTAAAAGGGGTTCGAGCCAACGACTTTGATTTAGATATGAATAAAATTGTTGAATTCTTATTAATGCAAGGATAAAGCAACAAGCCTATATATTAAAAGCTTGCTGCTCAGATTAACGCTTTAAAATACACTTAAAAATACACTTAAAAATAAGAGTATTACTTTCTAAAATCTACTGCAGTTTGCGCAGCAAAATAAGCAAACATAGTATAAACTGCCGTGTTTTGCTGTAAGTCTTCTAAGTTTACCTTATCCAGTGTATCATTTTCAGTATGGTGATAATCAAAATAACGACTACCATCAGGCGAAAAGTTAATACTTGGCATACCTGCTTTACTTAATAACCCCATATCCGATTGAGCTTTAGCGTCGTTATTAGGTGCTAACGAAACACCAAGTGGTGCTAATAGCTGAGCAAACTCACGAACTGCATTTAATGCTGTTGCACCCACCCCTGTTTTCATTTGATAGATTCTTCCTAAACCAAAGTCCCACTCAGCTCCCAATACATGATTTTTTATATCATCTTTATGATCTATCATGTATTGCTTTGCCCCTAACAAACCAATTTCTTCAGCGGCAAACAAAATAACCCGAATTGTTCGTTTTGGGCGTACGCTTAATTTAGAGATATGATGTGCTGCGGATAAAACCATCCCCACCCCCATGCCATCGTCTAATGCACCAGTACCAACATCCCAACTATCCAAATGGGCACCTATGGCTACAATCTCATCTGGTAATTCACTACCTGTTATTTCACCGATAACATTAGCAGATTTTATGATAGTTTTTTGGTTGATACTCGAAGTCATTTTCAAATAAAAACTGACGGGGTTTCCGCGATTGAGTTGATTAACTAATAAATCTGCATCAGGATTTGACAGTGCTGCTGCTGGTATTTTATTAACCCCTTCTTTGTAACTCATAACGCCAGTATGAGCTACGCGGTTATCATCGGTCCCCACAGAGCGCATAATAAGTGCTAAAGCTCCTTTATCAGCAGCAATACTTGCACCATTCACCCGAGTACCAACAGCTTTACCATAGCCATTGCCATCAATATGTCGTGCCATCCGGTAAGAAACAAATGCTATTTTCCCTGTTAAACTGTCTTTTTCTGCAGCTTGCAAATCTGCTAAAGTATTAAAGTGTACAACATTAGCAGTAATACCCTTTTCTCCAGTACCTACACTGCCACCAAGAGCAATAACGACGATCTTTTGTGGGTAGGGTGCGATAATTCTAGCTTGTGCTTCTCCCCGAACCCATTGAGTATGAGTGACTTCTTCTGTCCATACTTTATCAAATCCCAGCCTATTCATTTTATCAACAGCCCACTTTACTGCTAACTCATCTCCTGCAGAGCCCATCATTCGATGTCCAACTTCGGTGGTTAATGACTCAATAATTTGATAAGACAAAATAGATGATAAAGCCTCTTTTTTTAACAAGTTCAACTGATTAATATCTTTGTCATTTAAAACTCGTTGGCTCACGACCAAACTTTCGGTACTGGCATGACTACTAGAAACAAACGAGAATACTATAAAAACTATTGATTTAATTAACGATTGTCGGAATTTTTTAAACATGTGTTCTCACTATTGGTATTTTTCATTATTTCGATACCCCCAAGTATCTTTAAAGTTTGACTAAGATGCAATCAATCTCATTAACATTTAGCTAGAACATGTTAATGATTCGCAAAATGTAAAATTTACAACTACCTTTAAATTTAACTCCTTAACACATTAAATTTAAAGTAAAAAACATGGAGGTCGTGATTTAATAGAGCAAGCTATGTTTGTTACTGCTGCACGTATTGCAGCTCATTTATACTTTGCAACAAAAATAGCAAAGAACCTGTCACTAACGGCTAAAATGCCAGAGCAATTACCGCAAGAGCAGGACAACAAGCAGCGGGTTTTACTGCTTTAACAACTTTTATTCAAGAGTTATCAAGTAATACCATCCGCTTAGCACAGCAAGTGAATATCGTCGCTGTAAATATATCAATGACTGCAACTCAATTAGAGCGAATTCAATATGCTAAAAAACAATTTATTCGAGCCCAGCATTTAGGTCCCAAAGCCAAATTTATCAGCTCGATCGATGCTTGTTTAAAACAAACTCATCAAAGTGAATCTACCCTGATCGAAAATTTTGCTTTATTACGCTTTGAATTAGAGGGGTTAATTGAAGAAAATCGTAAACAAATTAGGTTTGCAGCAGTAATCTCTACGATGTCAAAATTTGAAGCATCAAAATCAGGAGTTTTTGAAGCGCAACTCGATGTTATTGCAGCTAATATATTGTTGTCAGGCAATGAAATAAGGCAAGAGCTAGAATGTGCTGAAGCTCTTCTTTCCTCTTCAAATATGGAATTGATACATGAAAACAACCGAACTCGTTAAAAATAAAAATGCAAAGTGGCTAGTCTTCGGCAGAGATGCAGATAAACCAGAGCAAATCATTGATACCAATCAATATATGATGGTAACCAATACCCGTGCACTATTGATGGATCCGGGTGGAATTGAATTATCTGCGCCTATGTTAGCTGCAGTGCTTAGACACGCAAGTGTAGAGCAGGTCACTGATTTGTTTGCATCACATCAAGACCCTGACATAATTTCTTCATTAGGCCTTTGGGCTCAAGCCCTTCCCGATGCCACCCTACATAGTCCATGGTTGTGGGAAGGATTTATTCTGCATTTTGGCATGGATAACATTCAATACAACGCCATTCCTGACGAAGGAGGAACGATTTCTTTAGGTAGTTTTACCTTACAACTCATTCCTGCTCATTATTTACATTCTTCAGGAAATTTCAATGTTTACGATCCTGAAAATAAAGTTTTAATGAGTGGTGATATTGGTGCGGCGTTAGAAGGAGTGGATGCGCCACTGTTTGTTGAAGATTTTGACGAACACATTCCTAAAACGGAAGGTTTTCATCGACGTTGGATGCCATCAAATAGTGCTAAAAATGATTGGGTAAAAAGAGTCAGAACATTAGATATTGACTATATGGCACCACAACACGGACGAATATTTACTGGCGATAACATTACAAAATTTTAGATTGGTTTGAAGCTCTTGAAGTAGGTATAACCAATTCAAGTAGTTAGGACGTATTGACCTTTCATATCCATAACGTAAAAAATCGACGTAAAGTCGATTTTTTAAATCAGTGATGCACTAAATAGAAAATGAAGAGCCACAACCACATGTTGCCGTAGCATTGGGGTTAGTCACTAAAAAACGGCTACCTTCTAACCCTTCAGTATAATCAACTTCACCGCCGACAAGGTACTGTAAACTCATAGGGTCAACAACCATAGTCACGCCTTTCTTAACGATAGTCATGTCACCTTCATTGACTTTCTCATCAAAAGTAAAGCCATATTGAAATCCAGAGCAACCACCGCCGGTAACGTAAACACGTAACTTCAATTCAGGGTTCTCTTCTTCTGTAACTAGTGCTAACACTTTATTAGCAGCAGCATCAGTAAATTGAATAGGTAAATCAGGGTTGGACATCTAGCTCTTCTTACTACAAACATTATTTATGAAGTGAATTATCTTAAACTTGACTAATTTAATCAAGTATTACTTCTTTATCTTTATTCGGCACAATTTTTTCTTTACTGAATTTGTTATCAAGTAGCGACTTTTGAGCAGATTCAATTAGCCAAGGATAGTTTTGTTCGAGCTTGTGAAATTTTTGCCATTTACTTTTTGGCAATATGGCTGAAACTGCGACTTGTTCAACAACAAAATCTTTTGGCAAAGTAAATTCACCATCAATCAATTGAAAATACTGAAAGCTAAAACCAAGATCTTTTTTAGTTAGCGTAGTGATATCTGTTAATTTAATCTTACTAGGCTTATTATTCAAACTACCAATAAAGATTAGTTCCACGTAGCCTTTCGCATACCTTTTCTTTAAACGTTGTTGTACCAAAACCACCTGAAACCGATAATGGTCTGGGCTTTCGGTAGTTACAAAGGTTGCATTATCTATAGCTAAGCCATCAGCCTGCTTTTCTGGTGCCATCACTTTTTCATAAAATGCTAACTCTTTCTTTACTTTATAATGAACATGTTCCATTTCCTTTAAGGTATTTAATGACTTTTTATTTGCCAAACGTTCAACCTCAAGCTCTACTTCTAAGGTATTAATACGGCGAGTTTGCTCATTCTGTTGATGATATAAATCATTAAGTCTTTGTTTTTGTGCATTAAGCGTATTTATTTGATGACCATGATAATAATTACCAGTACGGTAACCACCATAGTAACAAACACCAACAATCAGCAATAATAATAAAGCCGATCTATAGGGACCAAAACGTTTAACCATGGTGTTGAAGTTAATTTTTGCTAACCAATTCATTTGTAAAATATTATGCTGTCCAATGTATTTATATCCAAACAGCTCGGATATAATAAAAATAATAAAATGCTCACTAAGTATATTTGACTCACTATGGCGTCATTAAATTCATTAAGAAAGCGTTTAGCGCTACCGAGAACATCTTGGCAATTATGCTTTTTAGCAATAATTGGTGGTAGTGTTTCGGCGCTACTTATTGTGCTTTTTCTTTTTTGTATAAGAGCAATACAGCAACTCTATTTAGCCGAGCGCGACAACTATAGCAGCTTAGATATGGTAAGTCGTTTTGATTTACCCATCGTCGGTGCATTAGTTATTTTATTATTTGCATGGCTCACCGGGTATAAATACTTACGCACCGGTATTCCTTTTGTTTTAAACCGTTTAAAAGTAGCTCATGGTGTTATCCCTTTACGAAATACCTTAAACCAATTTTGGGGCAGTGTAGTTGCCCTTGCTTCTGGATTTTCGGTCGGCAAAGAAGGGCCTGCTGTTCATTTAGGTGCAGCTTGCAGTAGTTATTTAGGTAATCTTCTAAGACTCCCTTACAATAGTATAAGAACCTTATGTGCTTGTGGTATTGCGGCTGGTATCGCTGCAACTTTTAATACCCCATTGGCTGCCGTGATTTTTGTCATGGAAGTTATCTTGAGAGACTACAAGGTTCATATTTTTATTCCGGTAATGCTCGCTGCCATTGTTGGCTCTTTAATTACCAGTAGCATATTTGGCCCAGCACACGAATACGAATTTCTACAAGGAATAGCACTTGGCAAAGAATATTACCCGTCTTTAATTTTGCTTGGTATTGGGCTAGGCGTATTAGCCTTTTTATTTAACCGTTATCTTATTTTGATTATTAAACATTCAATAAAATTTCATATCATTACACGCTTAATGATTGCGGCTCTTATTACAGGTCTACTAGGCGCTGCAGTACCCTATGCGATGGGGTCAGGGTTAACAAGTTTAGATTTTTCTTTATCTCATAGCTTTGAATTAGATCTTTTAGTGGCCCTATTAGTAGCAAAGTTTTTAATGACAATTTTTGCTTTAGGCCTAGGTATACCTGGCGGAATTATAGGTCCAATTTTGAGTATTGGCGCAATAACGGGTGTTTGTGCATCAAGTATTGCTGTTGGTATTATCCCTGGTGATCACTTAAGTAGTGATTTTGCTTTAATGGGGATGGCTGGATTTTTAGCGGCAACCTTGAATGCGCCACTAACAGCCTTGATTACAGTAATGGAGCTATCCTATCAAATTGAAATCATTATTCCTGCAATGATTATTATTACAACATCTTGTTTAATTTCAGGACAATTATTGAAGAACCGTTCAATAATTCACCTGCAATTAGATATTCAAAACCTCACTTACACTAAGCCACCAATAGAAAGATCATTACAAAAAGTTGGCGTAATGGGGATTATTCAAGATAACTTTTCGTTGGAAGAAATGGATGACAATCTAGTATCAGACACTTTTAACCAAACACTCATTGATCGGTCTCAACCGATTATTTTCAAAAAATCACAAAACAACAAGACTACTGAATTTTATTGGCCCGAATTAATCGATATCGATATCGATAATGAAAGTAAAAGTGAAAATGGTAAAGTATTTCACCACAAACTTATCGCAATGAATAGTCAGACAACTTTAGATCAAGCCTATCAAACATTGGTTAAACAGCGTTGTGGTGGTATTTATATTTTTGATAAATCACATGATGAAATCATGGGATTTATTACTTTTGAACAAATTAGATTATATTTAGTAGAAGGGAAATTAGTGTAATGACAATGTTACTTTGGCTTAAGGCTTTTCATGTTTTTTTTATGATTGCTTGGTTTGCTGGAATTTTTTACTTGCCGCGTCTATTTGTCAACCATGCAGAAACGCAATCAACTGATGTTAGTGAGCAACTTAAGGGGATGGAGAAGCGTTTATTATATTTCATCACCCCATTTGCCATATTAACCGTTGTTTTGGGTAGTGCTATTATTTATTTTTATGGTTATGCGTGGTTTGTGGCTGCTAAATGGCTCCATATAAAATTAACTTTAGTGATATTTTTACTTATTTACCATGGGTACTGCTTTAAGTTAGTGAATATTTTTCAACATGACAAAAATACCCGTTCAGGAAAATTTTATCGGATATTCAATGAACTCCCCGTGTTAATACTTATAGCCGTTGTTATTTTAGTTTATGTCAAACCCGTATAAATTTAGAAATGAATAATTATTTAACAGTAGAAAGATCAATCCACAAGCGTTTATCACTAAGCAATTCTTTAGTTTTATCCGATAACAATGGATTTTCTAGCTCAAAAACTACGCGTTTTATAACCTTTGATTTTTCAATAATATTGGCGGTTATTGGGTGATTTATGAAGAATTGATCAAACTCCCCAGAATTGAGTATTTTACCTAATCCATAACTTAATCGTTGCTGTAACCTGTTATTGGTTTTATTAACATAAAAATACATCGGCGCGTAGTACTTCAGCATTATGTTTTTCTCAATGATTAAGTCGGGATAACCTTTTATCTCCGACCAAGGTTCATGTAGTGCTCTTGGAAAATAATCGAAACGCTTTCTCAACAACATTGTTAATAAATGTTCATCGTAACCTGAGGCCACGTTAAAATCATTAGCTCTTAAGATATCGGTATCAGGCCAATTATGCCCTTGCCCTAAAGCGATGGTTTTTAATTTATTAACTGATATATTTTTATTAAAGTGGATTTGTTCGCCCGCTCGAATAATAAAAATACGATACCCCATCAACCCTTTTAATATCGGAAAGTATACCGCTTGTAGCTTATCTTCAATTTCTTTTGAGCTCATTCTCCAAGTCAAATCAATGACTTCATTAAGCCCTAGCATTATAGAACTTCGCCCTTGAGACATTGCTACTTCAACACCTACCAATGAATAATCACCGTAGTTATCACGACTAGCTTCTAATGCTAACTTTAATAAATCAACAAAATAACTTTGTTTGCTGTCACCGGACTCAACATAACGAACAAGGTCTGTCGCTTTTACACTAAAACATAAAAATGAAGCAATAAAAAAAACATGACACAAACGCAGTATTCTCATAGTTATCCAAGATAGTTATGTACAAGAAAATTATTAATAATAAGTAATGATAGTAGCAATGGTTAAATTCAGAAAGCTATTGTTGCTATTACCTTTATTCTTTAATTAATCAAAGTTATTCCATATCAAGATTATTCATTCTAAAAGCAAGCAATTTATGCTATATTTCTGCGGCAAATTTCCTCTATGAACAAGATGATTAGGTAATCTTTTATGATGACTTTCCAAGGCAGCCACATACTTTCAGTATCACAATTTGACCGTGCAGCTATTTCTCGAATTTTACAGGTTTCAGCCTTGATGGCACCTTACGCTGAGCGGAAAAAACGTTGTCATGTTCTTGAAGGAGCTGTACTAAATAATCTATTTTTTGAACCTAGCACCCGAACAAGAGTAAGTTTTGGTGCCGCCTTTAATTTATTAGGTGGTTTTGTTCGTGAAACCGTCGGCGCTGAGAACTCCTCACTCAGCAAAGGTGAATCATTATTTGATACTGCCCAAGTGATCAGTGGTTATTCCGACGTTATCGCTATGCGCCACCCAACAATGCATTCGGTGGCTGAATTTGCAAAAGGCAGTACAGTTCCTGTCATTAATGGTGGAGATGGCGCCAATGAACACCCAACTCAAGCACTTTTAGACTTATTTACTATAGAGTCTGAAATGAAACGCTTTGGTAAAGGATTAGACGGTTTGAACATTGTACTAATGGGGGACTTAAAACATGGCCGTACGGTTCACTCACTATCAAAACTATTAAGTTTATATAACAAAATCAAGATTACTTTAGTTTCGCCTAAAGCCCTTCAAATGCCCGACAGTGTTGTTAGTGCATTAACTAATGCGGGCCACCAAGTGATTATTACCGATGAAATCGCCGGCAATTTAGCTTGTGATGTAATTTATCAAACACGCATTCAACAAGAGCGCTTTGCCAGTAATGACGAAGCTAATTTATATCGCGGACATTTCAGTTTAAATAAAAGGGTTTATCAAGAATTTTGCAAAGAACATACGGTAATTATGCACCCGTTACCTCGTGACTCGCGCCCCGAGGCAAACGAACTTGATACCGATTTAAATGACTTAGAAAATCTGGCTATTTTTAGACAAGCACAAAATGGTGTTCTAGTACGTATGGCTTTATTTGCTCTGACCTTAGGCGTAGAAGATACACTCAGTCAATATGAAAAGCCAGTACCTTGGTTTACCAAAAAGTAAATCCGCAGCTACAGGCAATAACACAATATTTTTCAGTGTGAGAAATAAATTTTCACACTCAGTAGATAAGAAGTGACTTAATTATGATGAATAAATCTCAACAGTTGTTTGACCATGCTAAAAATGTAATCCCAGGTGGCGTAAATTCACCAGTTCGAGCCTTTAACAGCGTTGGCGGCACACCTTGCTTTATAAAACGAGCTGAGGGTGCATATATTTATGATGCTGATGATAATGCCTATATTGATTATGTTGGTTCTTGGGGCCCGATGATTCTAGGTCATAATCATCCAGCTATTCTTGAAGCCGTAATTGAAACCGCTCAAAGTGGCTTAAGTTTTGGTGCGCCAACTGAAATTGAAATTACCATGGCTGAGAAAGTACGTGAAATAGTACCGTCAATGGAGTCACTACGTATGGTAAGTTCAGGTACAGAAGCAACCATGAGCGCTATACGTTTAGCTAGAGGTTATACAGGTCGGGATAAAATTTTAAAATTTGAAGGCTGTTACCATGGTCATGCTGACTCATTATTAGTGAAAGCGGGCTCTGGAGCATTAACACTTGGCGTACCAAGCTCCCCAGGAATTCCTGCTGATATTGCGCAACACACTCTTACCGTAAGTTATAACAACATTGAACAAGTAAAAGAAATATTCAACGAATTTGGCGATCAAATTGCTTGTATTATTGTTGAACCTGTTGCAGGAAATATGAACTGTATTCCACCTGTAGAAGGTTTTCTTGAAGGATTAAGAGAAGTTTGTGACCAATACAAGAGTGTATTAATTCTTGATGAAGTGATGACTGGATTTCGTGTTGCTTTAGGTGGCGCACAAGCTCATTACAATATCACTCCAGACTTAACCACCTTAGGTAAAATTATCGGTGGTGGCATGCCTGTTGGCGCATTTGGCGGTAAAAAAGAGATCATGGATTACATAGCCCCTGTTGGCCCTGTTTACCAAGCAGGTACACTTTCAGGAAATCCGCTGGCGATGGCTGCAGGTCTTGCTGCACTTACCGAACTTGCCAAGGGTGATAAACATCAACAATTAACTAAAGCTACAGAAAAATTAGCGATGGGATTACAAGCTGCTGCTGAACGAAACGGCATATCATTAAGTGTTAATTACGTGGGTGCAATGTTTGGTTTCTTCTTTACTCCTGAAGGATTTACCTCTAGCGATTCAATTACCACTTTTGAACAAGCAACCACTTGTGATGCAGAAAAATTCAAACGTTTCTTTAACCTGATGTTAGCTGAAGGTGTTTATTTAGCGCCATCAGCTTTTGAAACTGGATTTTTATCAATGGCTCATACTGATGATATTATTGAAAAAACCTTAGTTGCTGCTGACAAGTGTTTTGCTCAACTGTAAATAAACAGTAAGAACCTAAATATAAGAGTCTAAATAAAAGTTAGACGAAACTAAAAAAGAAGGCTCATTTCCTAACATTAGTTAACCTATGTTAGGAAATGAACCTTCTTTATTTAAAACGTGAAATTGCTATGAAACTTTTATGTTCTCTAGTTCTTGTTGTAACCAAGAGAATGCTTTTTGCCAACCCATTTCTACACCTGAAAACTCTTGTAAATTCCAGCCATCATTAGAGCGTAATTTTTTAATTTTCTCGGTCGATATTTTACTTTGTTCACTGTAATTTACTACACCTATTGCTTTAAGGTTTTCATGGGAAGCAATACTTAACTGCACTTCATAACTATAACTATATTGGTGTACACGATTGATTAATACACCAAAGTCATGATCAAAGTGTTGCACTAAAAATTGATCATATTCATCCATCATTTCTAATGAAAACTCAACGCCTTCGTCTATTATCACTTCAACAATATCTTCACTAAGAAGATTAAGATCAGCAAAACTTAAACGATATTTCATTTTACCACCTCATAATTATTATTATTAACAACTTACATTGTTGAGTCATTAAAAATGTTGAACCCAAAATGTAAGCAGTGAGTATAGATTATAAATTAGCTTTTATTTGTCTATTTTTTATTCTTTTTAAAAACTACCACGAATACCAAGAGTTAGCCCTCTTCCTGGTAAAGGAGCAACATTCTTTAAAAATGATGAATGTACTCGTGCATTAACATCGGTGAGGTTTTGCCCTTTTAGAAACAGCACCACATCACTCTCAAATCCTATGTTATCTAGATAATAATTAAAGTTAGCATCAAGCATTGTATAACCGTCAGTAGACGTTTCTAATGGTCCAGTATCAGTTTGATCAAAATAGTGGCTAATACTCAACTCACCAGCAAATGCTTGTCTTTGATAATTTAGCACTAAGCCAAGTCGCATTGGCGGAATCCTTGGTAAAGCGTCATTATTCGATAAATTGGCATAAATCACATCGGTAAATAGCGTTGCTTTTAATGGCTCTGATAGCTGATAAATAATCTCTGCTTCAATACCATACATATCAACATCATCTTGTTTGAATACTAATACTGGAAGCTCTTGACCATCCTCTACAGTAATAAACCCAGTATCTTGCTGATAGTAAAAATCGTCTATTTGGTTATAAAAAGCACTGACGACAAAACCAAAATCACCAGTAAATTTACGTAAGGTTAAATCAACATTCATTGATGTTTCGCTACTTGGTGATTGATTAGTAACTATCACATCAAACTCACCATCACCTAAGTCAACGATATCGTATAAAGCGCCAACCTCAAAAGTATTAGTGCCAATATGTGGGCCATAAGAATAAAGCTCTGCTGCTGATGGTGCTCGCTGTGAATAAGCGATGGAAGCACCAAGGTTATAGCCTTGAGTAAAATCCCAAACTAAGCCAAGTGAAGTACTCAAAGGAGAAAAGTCCTGCTGAGCTACACTTAGTAGCTCTACACTGTCGGCATCAAGCGATACTTGTTCAATCCTTGCACCAAACTGCAATAATACTTGCTCTGAAAAATGCTTTTCCTCTAACCATGCAAACGCCAATGTTTGTGTACTCGACGGTGGAGTAAAAGCTTCATCGCCAATGGCCTCAAAATCAGATTGTTTATAATGCATAGTCCAAGCGCCATTAAATCCTTTTATTTCACGATGATATAAATCGATTCGCGTTTCTAGGCTGTCATTATTAAATTGAGTACCAATTTCACCATGCTCAATTTCTTGATGTTGGTAATCGGTGTAAGCTAATTTAACTAGCATGCGATTAATAAATTGTCTTGAAAAATTTAACTCACTTAAGAATTGAATACGCTGTTGTTCCATATCAGCAGCAACACCTTCATCATGGTCATCTTCTTCTTCACCATTAAAAGCTTCTTCCTCATGATGTGCATGCCCTGGTATGCCATATTGCCGAGTCATATAACCATAAGAAATACCAGCATAGCCATTGTCAAAAAGATAACTGCTGCCTAAAGTAAATCCCTGAGATTTAGACGCGCTATTTTCCAATACTCCCTCACTTTCATCATGATGCTCTTCTTCGTCATGATGCTCTTCTTCGTCATGATGTTCTTCTTCGTCAAGATGTTCTTCATGTTCCAGTTCAGCTTCACCAGCAATTTTATAGTCATTTGACTCGCGCCAAAAACCATCAAAATGAAATGCTGTATTGCCTTTGCCTGTTTGCAGGCTTAATGAGGCTTGGTTCTCACTGGCAACACTGTTGTGCTGCAATAACCACTCAACAGTATTGTCTATTGATGTTGGAATTCGATTATCAACGACATTCACCACCCCACCAATGGCGCCACTACCATAAAACAAAGTCGCAGGACCTCGAAGTACTTCAATTTGAGTTGCTGTTGAAGTTTCAGAGGCAGCAACGTGATCAGGCCCGACTCTGGAAGCATCACCAGCGTCCAAACCGTTTTGAGTAATTAAGACTCTTGGACCATCTAAACCACGAATAATGGGACTACTTGCTACTGGCCCATAATAAGTAGAATGAATACCGACTTCATTTTTTAATGTTTCCCCTAAAGTGGAAGCTTGTTTTAATCTCAGTTCATCACTTGAAAGCACGTTAACAGGTAAGGCTGACTCAATAGATGATGAATGTAAGGGTGTAGCAAACACATCAATTATTTCAAAAACCGTTGGGCTTAGCTCAATCACCAAATTTGATATGTCTTGATTATCAACAACGACTCTTTGACTAAAATGACTATAGTTTTTTTCACTGATATGTAACTCAACGACACCCTCACCAATATCATCAAGGACAAAACGCCCCTGACTATCGGTAAGTATCACTTTAGTATTTACAGAGTTTGTTATTTTAACTTTAGAGAGCGACTCTCCGCTTTCTTTAATAACTTTACCAAAGATTTTTTGAGCAAATGCTTGTTGGCTGAACAAAACACTCGACAATAGAACTGACCACGAACACGCGGCCACCATTTTATTAAACTGCATAATTACACCAAATTTAGTTAACGAATTTTTAAAAGATCAGGAAAGTACCTGTAAGTAAAAACTTTAATAAATCGGTGGCGCTCTAAGGAGTGGTCTTTGATAAGCTGGTGAGATAAAACAACAAACAAAAGGTGATTCTACCAATAATTGAAAGCAAACATTTGTTGGTAAAATTGATAGCTGAAGATTAGGTGGGGTATCAATATTATTCTGACATAATTGACATTGCTGAGTTTCATTAACATCAACAACCAAATCAAAATGCTGAGCATGACTCGCAAATGCGCACAAGTACGCTATTAGCAGAACAAGGCTGATTTTTGATAGGAATTGATGAGGAAAACGAAACATATCTTTCATGATTAAGTGATAATATAACATATGTTATATTATCACAATTAAAATTTTACGGTTATATTTCAGATATCATCAATGATATAGCTAACAATAAGGGAACTAATAAACTAGTCGCAACATTTGCGGCAAGAAACTGCGGATAACTAGCAATGCTTTCTTTATGTTTAACCATGTTAAGCCAAACTAATAAAGCTAAAGGCATAGGTATAAAAGCAATAACAGCCATAGCAGGCAAGTAACTTAAGTAAATGCCAATACTAATTACAACCACAGTGGCTATCGCAAATAATCCATAAACAACATTACTTCTATCAATGCCAAATGCGATTGGAAAATGATTACGCCCTACTTTTTTATCAGCCTCGATGTCCGGATATTGGTTAAGCAATAACAGGTTATTAATGAGAAAAAATGGTACCAGAGCAATTACAAACGATTGCAAAGTATAATAACCTGTTAATATAAATTGCGTACCGACAACCATTAATACGCCAAAACCCAACCCAGGAGAAATCAAACATAACCAAGGAATTCTATTAATCCATCGAGTGTAAGTTATCACCAACAAAATACCAACCAAGCCAATAGGAAGGATTGCTAATCCAAATTGCCAAACAAAAAACAAACCTATAAAACTTGTCAACAGCAATGAAACAACCCCCGTTAATAATACCCAATTAAGCATATGAGGATTATCTGGCAAAGCACCACTGCCACCACTAAAATCAGTTCGCTTGGTCATCAAGTCTAAACCACTTTTAAAATCAGTATATTCATTTAAGGTGTTAACACTGATATGAGCAAACAAAGCCCCAACTGTCGCTAAAAAGGCATAAAAAATATTGACCTCAATTTGGTTGTAGGCTAAAAAGCTTCCCCCTAGAAGCACACAAATAGGCGTTAATAATAAAAAAGAAGGCCTCATTGATTTTAATACGGTATTCATTCGTTTATTCCTTTTATTATCAATAAACATTGAGGTTAAAATAATTAAAGACACAGATATAGTTACCAGACATAATCATTAAAAACAACAAAAGGGATGTTATATGACCATCATGCAAATAGTTTATTGGCTAATAGCAAGTTTAGGCAATGCACTCGCATTATATTTTTTTATAGAAACTAGCAGTATTTTCAGCGTTCTTATTTTATCAGCCAGCTTAATTTATACTTTAATAGGTTTCTACGATTTACGCTTTAGTCAACACAGCCTTAATCGTCTTTATCCTGTTGTCGCTTATCTACGATACTTCCTTGAATCTTACCGCGTTGAAATCCAACAATACTTTATTGCAAACGATACCGAAGAGCGACCTTTTAATCGAGAGCAAAGAACTTTAGTTTACCAACGAGCGAAAAACATTCGCGATACTATTGCCTTTGGTACTCAAAGAAATTTAGTTGAAGAGAATTACCTTAGTTTGTGGCATTCATTAGCCCCTAAACATATTAATGATGATGCCAAACATGTCACCATCGGAGGGCCTGATTGTCGCCTACCTTATAATGCTTCTTACCTGAATATATCAGCCATGAGTTTTGGTTCATTAAGTACTAATGCAATTGAAGCCTTAAATTTAGGCGCAAAGAAGGCGGGTTGCTACCATAATACTGGTGAGGGTGCCGCAAGCCCTTATCATTTAAAACATGGTGGCGATATCGTCTGGCAATTAGGTACCGGGCTTTTTGGTTGTCGCGATGACAACGGTAGATTTAATGCTGAAAGTTTCACAAAAACTGCGAAATTACCGCAAATAAAAATGATTGAAATAAAACTAAGTCAAGGGGCTAAACCTGGCCATGGCGGAGTATTACCTAAAGCTAAAATAACCAAAGAAATAGCTGAAATTCGCCACATTTCAATGGAGAAAGACTGTATTTCTCCGGCAGTAAATCCTGAATGTACAAGCCCTAAAGAATTATTAAAGTTTATCAAACAATTGCGTGAACTTAGTGGTGGTAAGCCCATTGGCTTTAAACTTTGTATTGGTAACCCTGCAGAGTTTCTTAGTATTTGTAAAGCAATGTTAGAGACTGGAATAACACCGGATTTTATTACCGTAGACGGTGCAGAAGGCGGAACAGGTGCAGCTCCAGTAGAATTTACCAACCGCCTTGGCATGATCTGTTTAGAAGGCATTTATTTGGTCAACAATGCCCTAATCGGTGTCGGCCTGCGCGATAAAATTAGAATTATTGCTTCAGGAAAAACAGCCACCGGATTTGACTTATTAGCAAAAATTGCCGCCGGAGCAGATTTGGTCAATGCCGCCAGAACCATGATGATGGCAATAGGTTGTATTCAATCAAAACATTGTAATACTAATCTTTGTCCTACAGGGGTAGCAACACAAGATCCAGCAAGAGCTAAAGCCATCAATATTGAAAGTAAAAGTGAACGGGTAAAGAATTTTCACCACAATACCTTAGCAAGCTTTTTTGAATTAGTCGGCAGCATGGGGCTTGATAATCCAAATCAATTAACAGCTCAAATGATCAAACGCCGCTCTCCTTATGGTGCACAAATGTCGACTGGTAGTTTGATAGCACCATTGAAGATAAATTCCCTAGTTAACAATAATATTGTTGATGAAGCATGGCAACATTGGTGGAAAAGTAGCACTGCTGAACAATTTTATGTTGACGATGTTTATATTTTATCGCCACCAGAATTTAGGCGCTCAAACTAAAACACTAAAACCAATATAAACACTATAAGCTCCCCCAACGTTTGGGGGACGTTCCCGTCCAACGCTTAAATGCTCGACAAAAAGAGACAGTTTCACTAAAACCTACCCTATGCCCAACCTCTGCAATAGTTAAATGTTCAGTGGTTAACAATTTCATTGCATAATCTCGTAATAGCTCATCTTTAATAAGGCTATAACTCGCCCCCTCTTCTTTTAACTTACGACTGATAGCTCTTGGAGTTTGGCTGAAGTCTTTTGCTAAGACAGACATTGACGGTAAATGTTGATAATCATGCTCTGATAAATACAGCCGAACTTTACCACGCAAAGTCAGATCTTGTTTTGGACGATGCAATATATACGCAGGAGAGTTTTTTAAGAAATCAGTTAATTCAATGCGAGTTCTCACTAAGGGTAATTGTAAATAACGTCGGTGCAAGTAAAAACCACAAGTCGAATGTGAAAATACTAACTTAGAATTAAACATTTTTTGATAACTTGAAAAGTGAGCTGGTTGGCTATAATTAAATACTGTAGTGGTAATTGGAATTTGCTGAGCTACTAACCAACATGAAAACCGTTGCCACATCAGCAATAAAAATTCTTGCAAGAAGTGATCAGGATCATTACTACTGTCCGCTAAGTTAATTTCAAAAAATACCCGTTCAGCACTTTCATCATTAAGTTCAAGGCTGATAGATAAACTCGGACATATCGTGCGATAAAACCGAACACTTCTAGTTAACATTCCTCCTAAAGTTGCTGCTGATAAACAGTACTCAGCCATCAAGGCAAAGCACCCATGATAACTTGGCATGGATGCAAACCCCATAAACTCGTCTTTTGTTAATGACCAAACCGCTTTAACCAACTGTGTTAACTGCTGCTCTGTTATACCTTGTTCAACATTTTGATAAAAATGCCATGGAATTTTAGCTTTCTTAAATAATTCTTCAGGTGCAATACCTAAACGCATAGCACCAACAATCGCTGCTGAAAGAAAATGATTGTCAATATGCGCTTTAGTCATAACTTCCTAATAAGTTAATTTTATCGTCTGATTCGGTCATAGCATATATTACAAATAAATCATTTAATAGCTATCATTAATAGCAGCTAAAAACATAAAGAGTCGCCATGTCATCACAAGATGAAGATAAACAATTATTTCACTCAATGATCACTCGTATTATCGATCAAGAAATTGCTCCTTTTTATAATGACTGGGAAAAAGCGCACTGTGTTCCCAAGTCACTATGGAATACATTAGGCAGCGCTGGTATGTTGGGTATTGATATGCCTGAGCAGTATGGCGGTGCCGATGCTGACTTTGAAATATCTCAACTTGCGATTGAAGAGTTATCACGTCGTTGTTTTGGTGGACTTGCCTCAGGCTATAATATTCATACCAATATTGTTATGCCGTATATTTTGCACATTGGAAATGAGCAACAAAAACAACAATGGCTGCCTAAAATGATCACCGGTGAAGCCGTTGGCGCCATTGCAATGACAGAGCCTGGTGCGGGTAGTGATTTAGCCGCTATTCGTACTTCAGCAAAACGTACAGATGAAGGTTGGTTATTAAATGGCTCTAAGATATTTATTACTAATGGGCTATTAGCCGACATTGTGATTGTTTGTGCTAAAACTAATGCTGATGCAGGTGCTAAAGGAGTGTCATTATTCTTAGTTGATACTAGTTTACCGGGTTATTCAGTCGGCCAAGGCATCGAAAAAATCGGTCAACACGCTAGTGATACTGCTGAGTTATTTTTTAGTGACTTACTAATACCTCATAACGCGTTATTAGGTGAAGAAAACGCTGGCTTTAAATATTTGATGGAAGAGCTACCAAGAGAACGTTTAGGTTGTGCCGCCCAAGCGATAGGTTCTATTGAAGGCGTGCTTGAAATTACCCTTGATTATGTCAAAGAGCGCAAAGCTTTTGGGCAAGCTATCGCCGATTTTCAAAATACTCGTTTTACCCTAGCTCAGGGAAAAGCAGAACTTGATATGGCACGTGCTTATTTAAATAGTTGTATTGAAAAGTACAAACAGCAACAAATGACAGCTACCGATGCCGCTACCATCAAATTATTATTGACCGAAATGCAATGCAAAATTACCGACCAATGTTTACAGCTCTTTGGCGGCTATGGTTATACGCTTGAATATCCAATTTCACGTTTTTATGTTGATGCCCGAATTCAAACTATTTATGCCGGTACCTCTGAAATTATGAAAGAAGTAATCGCACGCTCACTCTTTGCTGGCAAGTAGTACCAATTATAAACAAGGATAAGTAATGAAACTTAACGATGTAGTTATTCTCGCAGGTGCCCGTACTGCCATTGGCGCTTTTGGTGGCAGTTTATCAAAGTTATCTCCCGCTGAACTAGGTACTTTTGCCGCTAAAGCAGCAATTAAACGCGCTAATGTAGACCCTGAAGATATTGACCATTCAATCTTCGGCCATATCATAACCACCAGTCCACAAGATGCTTATATTGCTCGACATATCGCATTAAATTCAGGATTACCACAAAGCTCTGCCGCTCTTAATGTCAACCGATTATGTGGCTCTGCTGTGCAGTCGGTCATATCAGCGGCACAAATGATTATGCTAGGTGATAGTACCATTGCACTTGCCGGTGGCGCAGAAAGTATGAGCCAAGGTGCTTATCTTCTTCCTAAAGTCCGTACAGGCTTTAAAATGGGCGATGGCAAAGTAACAGATCTAACATTAGGAATTTTAAGCGACCCTTTTGGTAGTGGTCATATGGGGATCACAGCAGAAAATATTGCAGAAAAATATGACTATAGCCGAGAGCAACTTGATAGCTATTCAGTTATCAGTCATCAAAAAGCAAATGTGGCCATTGAAAAAGGCTATTTTAAAGATCAAATTGTACCTATTCCCATTAAAGTGGCAGGTAATGATCTAGAATTTTCACAAGATGAACATGTTAGAGCCGATGCAAATCTAGTCGGTTTAGCCAAACTTAAAGCAGCCTTTAAAAAAGACGGAAAAGTTACCGCTGGCAATGCGTCAGGTTTAAATGACGGTGCTGCAGCCTTGGTATTAACCAGCGCAGTCGAAGCCAAAAAACGAGGGTTAAAAGCCCAAGCTCGCTTTATCAGTTATGCTTTTTCAGGTGTTTCTCCTGATTTAATGGGACTAGGTCCTATCCCTGCTGTTGAAAAAGCGCTTGAACAAGCAAACCTGAATATCCATGATTTAGATGTCATTGAATCAAATGAAGCTTTTGCAGCACAAGCAATGGCCGTTAGTGAAACGTTAGCTTTTGATAAGGATAAAGTTAATGTAAATGGGGGTGCTGTGGCAATGGGTCATCCTGTTGGAGCAACAGGCTCAATACTCATCATTAAAACGATTGCAGAGTTGGAACGTATTAATGGTAGGTACGGCTTAATTACTATGTGTATTGGTGGTGGTCAAGGTATAGCTTTGATTATTGAACGTATTAAATAACCTCACCTTGAATCTACGAGTTTAACAGTAGTTTCGTCATTCCCGAGGTATTTATCGGGAATCTAATGCCTCAACCTATACAGAGATCTCCCCAAAAAAATGAATATTCTTTTTGGGGAGTTTTTGCTTATTTAACACTAATCAATTTAAAGATTATAACCTGACTCTTCATGCTCTACCTGATCCAAACCACTCATTTCTTGCTCTTCATCAACACGAATTCCTTGAGTTAGCAAACCAACAAATTTCAGCAACAGGTAAGTAACAACAGCGGTATAAGCAAGTGTGGCAATTATCCCCACAAGCTGTACACCCACTTGTTCAGCCATAGAAGTTATCCCTTCGGCAAAACCAAAACCGCTAAAAACGCCTAAATAGTTGGCAGAAAATACCCCGGCTAATAATGTGCCTAAAATTCCGCCTACACCATGTACTGGAAAAACATCAAGGGAGTCATCAATCTTAAGTTTCTGTTTAATGTAAACCGTTGAATAAAAACAGACAAAACCTGCAGATACACCAATAATTAACGCGCCACCAGGACCAACAAAACCTGAAGCAGGGGTAATAGTACCTAGGCCAGCAACCATACCAGTAACCGCACCTAGTACACTGGCTTTACCAAATTTTTTCCATTCTATTGCCGCCCAAGTTAAAGTACCAGCAGCTGCAGAAAGGTGAGTAACTAACATTGCCATTGCCGCATCTCCATTGGCAGCTAATGCACTACCGCCATTAAAACCAAACCAGCCTACCCACAGCATGCCAGCACCTGTTACTGTCATGGTTAAATTATGCGGTAACATTGGAGTTTTTGGAAAACCTCTTCTAGGCCCTAATACCATAGCGGCAACTAATGCAGCAGTACCCGCAGTAATATGAACAACAACACCACCGGCAAAATCATAAAGTCCCATTTGGCTTAACCAACCACCGCCCCATACCCAGTGAGCAACAGGGGCATAAACGGCTAGCAACCATAAACCACTAAACAGTAAGACAGCCGAAAATTTCATCCGCTCAGCAAAACCACCAATAATCAATGCAGGAGTAATAACCGCAAACGTCATTTGAAAAAGCATAAATAGGCTTTCAGGGATATCTCCTAAAAGTGTTTCTTTGGTAATACCATTCATCATTACTTTTGAAAAATCACCAATAAAGCCATTACCTTCACTAAAAGCAAGGCTGTAACCTACGATCAGCCATAAAATTGAAGATATTGAACCAATCGCAAAACATTGCATCAATATAGAAAGTACATTTTTCTTTCTAACTAAGCCTCCATAAAAGAGGGCTAAACCAGGTAAGGTCATCAAAAGAACAAGTGCTGTTGATGCTAAGATCCAACCAGTGTTTGCACCATTAAGTTGCCCATCTTCAGCAAAAACAGTTATTGGCATTAACAAAATAATAGTGATGAGTACTCGAAACATAATTTTCCCAAATTTAGTGCTTTTATTCTTAATGTCAGTAAATACTGCACAAAATAAGCCACCACATTTAGTACTTAATTTTCAATAAGATACCGTAACACTGCAATAAATAACGGCAGTATCGCACCAAAGCAGGGAGGAAAACCTTAGTTGTAGCACTGTTATGATGCAAAGCTCTGCTTTATGAAGAAAAAAATAGAGGTGAATAACTAAGCAATTATATAAAGCATAACCATGAAGGTTAAAATGGTGGCTCTGTAGGTAGTGTAAAGTAAAAACACTTTGACATTTCGGTATAGTAAGTTTGTTTTTATCTGCTTATTTAGTAAGTAGAGCATAAAAGCAACTTACAGGCTGGTGTATTGATAATACATCAGCCTATATAAAACAATGTGTTAGAGAGTATATTAAAGGATAAAAAATTTACTAAAAACTTTATAAAGTTCCGTACCTTGATTCACACTTGCAGAAGCAAAATGTAGAATAGGCAATACTTGATGATCCAGTGATATATTATGTAGTGCATCACCATCACCGTAATTATCCATACGCAAAATTCTCGCCAAAGGCTTGCCTGCAGGTAATGGCTGGCCAAATTCAGCTAAATAATCTACCATTCCCCCCATAGGTGAATACAATGCTTTGTAGTCTTTCAAATAACATCCATAACGCGTCATTGTTTGAGGTTTAAAATCGCCATTGTGCTGCTCAGCTAATACTCCTTTGTGATTTAAGTAACTTAAAATACCCAAGGCGTCTTGGTGGGCAACGTCTAAATCAATTTGCTCTTGTGAGCCAAGCTCTACGGTAAAACTTTCTTTATTCAATACCCCTTCGCTAATACTGATATCGCGGCCAAGGCTTTTAAATTCATCTTGCAGTGTCCACCAAGGGCAGAATGTTGCTTCATCTAGAGCGCCATCAAAATCATTAGGAATGATCAAGGTATGCGGTATATCAAAGTAATGAGCGCTGTCTTGACAATATTCAGGACAATATAAATGTTTACTAGAAATAGGTCCTGTATGTAGATCAAGTACTAAATCAGCTTGATGGGCTAAACGCTGTAATTGATAAGCTATGCGCTGTCCGGTGGTTAATCCAAAAATGTTGTGATCAAGTTTTTGTTCAATTTCAGCAAGCATGAGTTGTTTAAAGTTGGCCTCAATTTCACTGTCACTCTTATCAAGTTGCTGTTTGGCAAATGGCTGGATTACAGACTCATCAAAGTGATACATACGATTCCAATTAACACCAGTTATGGGGTCAAAACGGCCTAAAGTATATTCACCATTCTTGTGATTACACCCAACAGGATTGGCATAAGGCACTAACGTAATATCACCATTAATATTGAGATTTTTTAATAACTCAAGCAACTGAAAAATCACAGCATTTCCTTGTACTTCTGCGCCGTGCATATTCGCTTGAATGTAAACACTAGAACCTTTATTTTGTCCTACGTTAACCTGCGCTGATAAACGATACACTGGCACAGTAAGTTGCGCGCCACTGGCCATTTCGCCAACATGCATTAATTCTTTTGATACTTGGTTCATTTTCGATTTCCTGTTTTTCAAATACTTATCTTAAATACCACGATGCAGGTTGTGCAGCTCTTATTTCTTCAAGTTCACCGTTTTCATAGATATATTCAGCAGCAATTTCGTGACACAAAAAAAACGGCATACTTTCAGTAAAACCATATGCGCCGCAATAGCCAAATATAAGCTGATCGCCAACATCGGTATCTTGTGGTAATTCGAGCTGACCAAGTTTGTCCATACTAGTACACAAGGGTCCATGAACCTCAAAAGTAAGATCTTGTTGTTTAGGCTGTTTTTGTCGTAAACGAGTCACTGGAAATGGTTGTTCAGTAATCGCTGGACGCAGTAGATGATTAATACCCGCGGCGAGAACAAGTTGCTCTTGTTCAAAATTAGTTTTACGGTCAATAACGGGCACAACATAATAACCACATTCAGCAACCGCATAACGACCAAGTTCTAGCCATAACTCTTCAACGCCCGCTTGCTCTTTGATAACCGCTAAGTCCTTAATAATTTGTTGCCAAGAAAGTTGATGACCTTCTTGTAAATAATCAATACCTAAACCACCACCTAAGTCTAAAACTTTCAGTGTCATACCAATATTTTTAGCAAGAGATGTTAACGGCTCAACCATTTTCGACCATAGTGAATACATTTTTTCATTACTGAGCATATTGCCCCATTGAAAAATATGTAAACCCGAAATATCAAGAGAAGGGTAATCTCTAACATTTATCTGTGACCAAATTTCTGTCGATAAGCCAAAAGGGGTGACGGTATTTCCACCCAATGGATTTTTGTCACCTTCAGGCCACTGAAGTTGTACTCGAAGTAAAACTTGCGGTCGGCAGTTTTGCTCTTTTGCTACTTCATTTAACCAATTCAACTGATTTAAACTCTCAACAACAAAAGTATTAACCCCTTGTATTAAAAATTGACTTAACTGACTTTTAGACTTCGCTGGACCAGTATTTAGCACTCTTTCTGGTTCAATACCCTGCGCTAAAACTTGGCCTAATTCACCTGAACTTGCGACATCAAAATTAAAACCTTGGCTATCTAAGGTTTTAATAATACTCGACAATGGGTTAGCTTTTACCGCAAACCACAGTTTGACTACTTCTTGATTTTGTAACTGGGCTAAATGCGCTTTAAGTGCATCAAGTTGATATACAAAATAAGCTGACTCATGCCGGTTAGCTCGGCGATGATTTTTCAAATTATCGCGAACATTTTCATCAAACCATGGGGGTGCTACATTCATAATTTTGTGCTCTTTAATGACTAACTCTAACAACTAAACTCAATTGACTTAAATCTAACGAAGTACTTCTTCTAACTCTAAAGATGCATCGCTTTTTTCATCACGATATTTAACAATAAGTGCACAAGCAATTGTTAATCCTTGAGATTGTGCCCACTCACCTTTCATTGGACGAGTACCCGGAACTACGATTGCACGCTCTGGAATAGGAGCGCCTTTTTCTAGCATTACATCATTCACGCAGTCATAAACAGGTACTGATGCAGAAAGTGATACGCCAGGTGCAATAACGGCACCTTTTTTAACTACAACGCCTTCAACAATAACAACGCCTGCACTTAAGAAAGCGTCATCTTCGATAATCACTGGGCTAGCGCCAACTGGCTCCAAAACACCACCAATTTGAACAGCTGCAGATACATGCACATTTTTACCCACTTGTGCACATGAGCCAATTAGGGCGTGACTATCAACCATAGTGCCACTGTCAACAAATGCGCCAACATTAATATAAGCTGGCGGCATAATAATTACGCCAGGAGCAACATGAGCGCCACGTCGTACCGAAGAGCCTCCAGGCACTAGGCGCACTTTATCGCTAACGGAGAACTGTCTTGCTGGTAAGTTGTTTTTATCAACAAACCCTTGGTAAGCACCGTCAAATTCAATATTTTCGCCTGCTTTAAATGCTGATAAAATTGCTTGTTTCGCATCAACATTTGCTTCCCATTGCCCTTGCTCATTTTGTATTGCTGAACGTACTGTGCCTGCTTCTAGTTGTGCTAAAGTTTCTTGCCAATTCATTGTATTTCCTAGTTCTCTAAAATTTGATTGATGTAATAGTTGAGTGATAATTGTGTGTATTAGCTGCGTTAAGTTTAATCAAAGTGCCGAAGCGTTTTGCCAGTTTCGTTGCGTAAACCACTGACATATATTTTGATCAGCGGTCAACAATGACTGGTTATCGCTAAGTTCTAAATGAGTTAATGGCGCGCGTAAAATTGAAGTGCTAATCACTTTTTGCTCTGCCATTAAAGCTTTTACCGGAATGGGGTTAGCAACCTGAAAAAGTAAATCGATGGCGTTTTTCCAAAGGGGAAATAAGCTTTCAACATTACCTGCTAATGAAAGTTCAACATAACGATGAGTTGCTTCAGGCCAAGCATTCGCACAAACAGACACCAAGCCTTTGGCACCAGCTTTAGCTAAATAAGGCATCATGGCGTCTTCACCACTAAAAAGAGCAATACTTGGACAATGCTGACGGTAAGCGAGAAATTTATTAAGATCGCCACTGGCTTCTTTCAACGCCCAGCAGTTTTCATGATCTTTTACGCTACTTAATGTGCTCAGTGGGATTTCAACACCACTGCGCGAAGGTACGTTGTATAACATACAAGGGAATTTAGCTGTGTCTAATAACTGGCTAAACCATTGAGTTTGACCCACAGGACCGGGTTTTGCGTAAAGAGGGGTACCCAATAAATAGGCAGCAATAGGTAATTGATTACAGGTTTCAATCCAGCGCACCTGAGAAGCTAAGTCGTAACCACCAACGGCAACCATTAGAGGTGAGTTTAATTTTAGCTGACAAACAAATTCAACAATACTAAGTTGCTGTTCGCTCGTTAATGCTAGCCCTTCACCCGTACTACCTAATAACAACAAGCCATTGCCAGCATCACTTTGATCATTGGCAATAACTTCTAAACTAGCAAAGTCTATTTCACCTTGACCATCAAAAGGGGTGATTAATGCTGTCCAGGTTGTGTATTGATTTAGTTGTTCAAACGCGCTACTACCAACAATATTTTTCGGCGCATGATTTTGAATTTTATCTGAAATATTTGTATTCATTGCTCTCGAACTCATCTCGTTCGGAGAACTTTTAGGCATTTATAAAAGCGGCAAACATCAAGGCAGATGCTTATGGCACTTTTACAAAGGCCAGAAGCTCTCCACCAATTTCAGTTTTATTTATCGATTAAAATAAAACTAAGGTGACAATCGTCAGGATTCAACCTGTTCGACCGACAACTGCATCATCAAAAAATACAGTTATCTCGGCGTTAATCCCCCTCATTATCAATCGTTAGAGTTTGATCTCTTTATGATAACTACCTGGTTAACGCTCCTCTTCTGGCCCTATTATCACTAAATCGTCTAAAAATTTATTTAACAGACGATTTGGTTGTAATTAGGATCAACGCCATTAGACACTTTTTAAATATCACTGTCAATAGACGTCTATACGGTTATTTGTAAATCTCTTTGGTCATATTTCTATTTTCTAGTAGAATAACGACTCTCATTTGATTTACTCAATTTAAATTACTAAAGCTAACGATTAAGTCAAAAACTGTTTTATTCATTTTGTTAGGTTAACCATGTCATTAACAAACCCAAGCCAAGTATTAATACGTAATAGTGAATTACTTGAAGCTAATGAGCCATTATTCATTAACATGCCCGCCGATAATTTCATTACCGAATATTTGTCATTATACCCATCGAGTAAATTGACCTGTGTAAATACAAATTATGAAGAACATCACTATTTAAAAGAACATTATCCACAAAAAATAACCAGTATTTTCACCAGTCATTATCAAACGGATACTAAACATGATTTAGTGGTGATCGCTTTTCCTAAAAGCAAAGCAGAGTTAGGCTTCACCCTTGCTATGATTAATCCTTTGCTAGCTCAGGATGCAAAAGTATTATTGGTAGGAGAAAATAAATCAGGCATTAAATCTTGTCAAAAACTTACTAAAAGCTCACTCAAGCAATGTAATAAAATTGATTCTGCGCGCCACTGCAGCTTATATTTCGGGCAGTTTAATAATTTATACCGTGAATTTAATTTTGACGATTGGTTTAAAAATTATCAAATAGCCATCAACGGTACAACATTAACAATTGCTTCTTTACCCGGTGTTTTTAGCCAAAATAGTTTAGATGTAGGCACACAAGTGTTACTTAATAACTTACCTGACAAGCTGCAAGGAAATATTTTAGATTTTGGTTGTGGAGCCGGTGTGATTAGTTGCTTTATTGGTAAGAAGTTTCCAAACACCAATTTATCCCTGCTTGATGTCAACGCCCTAGCACTCAGTTCAGCAGAAAAAACATTAGCACTTAACGGATTAACGGCAAAGATATTTCCGTCGAATAGCTTATCAAATGTTACCGAAAAATTTCAGCATATAGTGTCTAATCCCCCCTTTCACCAAGGTGTAAAAACTAATTATCAAGCCACTGAAACATTCCTGACAAACATCAAAAAATTTATACATCAAAAAGGCTCTATAACCATAGTTGCCAATAGTTTTTTACGCTACCAAGAGATTATGGACAGGGCAATTAGCTCAAGTAAAATATTGGCTAAAGAACAGGGATTTACTGTTTACCACTGCAATATTTAATAAAAACGTAATTATGTGAACGATATTTTCAAAGATTTGTTGATAAAATGCGTTTTTTCAATAATTATTCAAGAGTAGTTTTAAATTTGTTAAGGCCCTTATGCCCGCCACCATAAAAATACATTCTATCTATCGCGCTTTGTTTATCTACATTGTCGGCTTTATTTTGTTGATTATTATTGCTGGAATTAGTGTAATTAGCTATTTAGCCATTGAAGATGCAAAAATAGAGTTAGAACAAAATGCTGATAATTGGTCCAGTGTTATTGCAGAGCAAAGTATCGAATTTATCGAAAAAGACCTAGATCAAGTTTTAGAGTTGTCATTAAAGGCTTTTAGCCAAACCAATTTCATTAATTATATCCATATTTATAAAGTTCAAAAGTCACCACCGAGTATTGAGTATTTTACAAGCTTTAATAAAGGTGGGCAATACCCTTCAATTCCAAAAAAGATTAGCGAAATTGAACATTTACAGAAAGCTAAACACAGCGATAAGTATATAGAAATAATTACCCCTATTCACAAAAACGAGCTGATTATAGGCTATGTTTACCTTCAAATAAGCAATCAAAGATTAGAACAAATAACTAATCAGATATTATTCACAACCGCTTTAATAATAGGGTGTTGTATTTTCTTGTCTATGCTGTTCATTATACGTTTATTACGCAAGGTCACCCAACCATTAAAGAGCATCACTCGTACAGTCCAACATATCTATCAAAGTAAAGAATATAACACTCGGTGTGAGGCTGAGCCGTATAAAGAGGTGGATATTTTAGCAAAAAATCTAAACATTTTACTTACTCGAACCGAGGTGAAATTTAATAAGCTTAAAGCTAAGGAAAAAGAAACACTTCTCATCAATCAAGCTTTAAAAGATAAAGTTAACCTGCGTAGTGATGCGTTAAAAGAATCAAATCAAGAGCTACTGACCACATTAGAAAAACTTCATCAATTTCAAGGGCAACTTGTTGAAAGTGAAAAAATGGCCTCACTAGGAGATATGGTTGCGGGAGTTGCTCATGAAGTGAATACTCCAATAGGGTTAGGTGTTACCGCCTCTACATTACTATTAGACCGTATCAATGAACTCAAAGACGCCTTCGAAAACAAAACACTCAAATCTAGCCAACTTAAAAAATTCTTATCTGAAGGACAAGAAAATGTCAGCATTATTTATCGTAACCTTAACCGAGCAGCCGACTTAATATCGAGCTTTAAAAAAGTAGCAGTTGATCAATCTAGTGAGGACAATAGAAAATTCAATGTAAAACAACTGATTAGTGAGGTTTTATTAACTTTAGCTCCACAATTAAAAAAGCAACCAATCACAATTGAGGTACATTGTCCTGAAAATTTATTGGTAACCAGTAAACCTGGACCCATTAACCAAATTTTAATCAATCTTATTTTAAATTCGCTATTACATGCTTTTGACGGTAAAGGCGATGGCATAATAACCGTCAGCATTATGAACTTAAGTGGTCAACTTAATATTACTTATAGTGATAATGGTAATGGTGTCGACCCCAGTATAAAAAATAAAATTTTTGACCCTTTTATTACGACTAAACGAGGGTCTGGTGGTAGTGGTCTTGGTTTACATCTAGTCTACAATCTTGTAACACAGGCTCTTGGAGGGCATATCCACCTTGAAAGTGAAGTTAATCAAGGTGTAGTATTTGAGATTAACTTTCCAGTTAAAATTGAAAAAAATTAACCATTTAAGAGTATCTACACTATACTCTTACAATGGAAAAAAACAGCAAAACGGATCTAACTTATTGTTATTTAGAATAAGGTTATATAACATGTGTTGAGCAGTAATTAACATATGTTTACCAAGTGTTAACAATAGCCATAAATACATAGTCGACAAAAACTGGTGGAAAATATCACATGCAAAAATCTCATATTCTTATCGTAGAAGATGAAGACGTAACCCGCTTTAATTTAAGACACTTATTTGAAGCCGAAGGATACCAAGTATCAGAGGCTACGGATGGTGAAAGTATGGATAAACAACTTCGTGATAATGCCATTAACCTAATTATTATGGACATTAACCTACCAGGAAAAAATGGCTTGTTACTTGCCAGAGAATTAACCAAAAATAATGAGTTAGGGTTAATATTCTTAACTGGTCGTGATAGTGATATTGATAAAATACTCGGTTTAGAAATAGGTGCTGACGATTACTTAACCAAACCTTTTAATCCACGTGAATTAACAATCAGAGCAAGGAATATCCTTTCAAGAATAAGTCAAACACGAAATGAAAATGAAAACGCCATTATAAAGTTTAACCAATGGACACTTGACGGAAACTCTAGAAAGATGATTTCTCCAGACGGTGAGTTGATTGCCATTCCTCGTGGTGAATATCGAGCGTTAAAACTTTTAATTGAAAACTCTGGCCAAATAGTCACTAGACAGCAACTGATCAAAGAAATGACCGGCCGCGATTTACGATCAAACGATCGCACGGTAGATGTAACCATTAGACGCTTACGCAAACACTTTGAATCAATGAAGAATACACCTGAACTTATAAATACCATTCATGGCGAAGGTTATCGATTTGTTGGCTCTGTTGAATAAAATCTGACAGCTAATGTAAGTCGAATCAATCTGCTTCAACAGCATTTAACCAAAAATTGAATGCTGCTATTCCAGAAGTATTCAATTGGCTAATTTGAGCCATAATTACTAATTTTTCATCGCTTGATGCTTTCGATTTTTCAACTTCAACTAAATATTCATGTAATTGTTTCAAACCGACACTGCCTGCAGCTCCTTTCATTTTATGACAATGCTCTTGCCATAACAAATTAGACTGTCCAATTACCGCTTTGTTAATATCATTAAAATAATTTTTTGACTGCTGTGTGTATAACTCAATCATTTGTCTAACAATATCTTTATTCAAATCGTTAACGTAACTTGTTAATAAAGTTTCATCTAAAACACCATGACTCATTAAATTAATCCTACAGAAATATTTTATCTGACTCACTATAATAGAGCCCTTTGGATAAAAACAAGTAATAATAAGGCGGAGTAGATATAAACTGATGAAATTAGAAAAAGTATATATGTTATAAGCTATTTGTATGCCCTAGTATCACGATATATTTCAGACAAATTCGCCCGAAATATGAACTATATATACTATTCCTCACTTCATTCAACGACAACGAACAGGCACTATTACAGGTGATACCTATCTTTAGTATCTGATTAACCTATGTTATTTATTATAATAATATTTCTATTACGATCCGCTGCGATAAAGAGAATTATTTATATCTTGTAGCTCAAGGTATCACTGTAGCCCCCATCGTTATTGCTTTTAATTTAAATTTCGTTCAGAATACCCAACCTTTTTAGTAGGTCTTTCAATTATTTTAAAAATAACATTAATGATCTCTACTGAAAGTAAGATAGAATATGCGCCCTTGAATTTAGATATTCTTTTTTTAAATAACAAATTTGATAATGTACGAAAGCGGAGTAAAAATGCCAACATCAATGCCTGATATTGCCCACCAAACTACAGCTCAAACAGAAGGTAAGCTTGACTGGGTTGGTATGAGTAATATTGAAATGCCCCTGATGGTTTCCTCAGATAGTGAAGCTGAGCGTATGGTTTCAGCGCATATCGACGCTTTTGTTAACCTTAAAGAGCCTCAAGCTAAGGGCATTCATATGTCTAGGCTTTACTTACAGCTTGATGAATTATCAAGTAATGGGGTCCTAACTTATCAATCACTTGTTACTTTACTCGACGGGTTTATCAGTAGTCACCAAGACTTAAGTGATAATGCAAAAGTACAGTTTAGTTTTGAATATCACTTACGTCGTAAATCATTAATCAGTGGAAAACTTGGCTGGAAAGCCTACCCTGTAACAATAACAGGCAGACATAACCAAGGAAGATTAGACATTGAGCTTGCTGTAGATGTTCGTTATTCTTCTACTTGTCCTTGTTCTGCTGCCCTTGCTCGTCAATTGATTCAGCAAGCGTTTCAAAATAAGTTTACTGAAGACAAACAAGTTGATCTAAATGAGATTCACGAATGGCTAGGAACAACCGAAGGAATTGTTGCTACACCACATAGTCAACGTTCTGTAGCTGAAATTAAAGTAAAATTAGGCAGTAACGTAAAAGAGTTTCCAATTACTGATTTAGTTAACGCTATTGAAGAGTCTTTGCAAACTCCAGTCCAAGCCGCAGTAAAAAGAGAAGATGAACAAGAATTTGCTCGTTTAAATGGTCAAAATTTAATGTTCTGTGAAGATGCCGCTCGCCGAGTACAACACACTATGAATTTATCTGAGCAGTACGATGATTTTTGGTTGAAGATAAATCATCTTGAGTCTCTCCATGCTCACGATGCGGTATCTATTACCACTAAAGGTGTCCCGAACGGATACCAACCCTAAGAACATAATCTTGTAAACAGAAAGGCTGTATTGATACAGCCTTTTTTTCTACCTTATTTCCTTGTTTCATTAAGGAGTTCATCCTCTTGTCTATACAGAATGAATAAAAAATGAATAACTATTGAATACTCATTCACCAGCTTTTTATGTAATTAAATTACATAAACTTAGCTCTTTTGAAAACTTACCTCTAGTACGACAAAATCAACAAATCCTTAAAACACATGAAATACGACTAAAGTCGCGTGTTTCAAGTCTATTACATACAAAACAAGCAATGTAAAAAAACTACGAGCAAATACTCTATTTTGGTTGACCTTTGGCCAACAAGTGTTTAGTGTTAAAGGTTCATCTTGGTTGAGAACGGGATAGTTATGCATTTTAATTATAACTCTATTCTTTTTATTATTCCGTTGCCAAGGCGATATTTAATTAGGAGATAGTACATGCAGCTTTACGATCACAGCGTTCAAAAAGACAATTGCGGTTTTGGTTTAATCGCTCATCAACACGGTGAGTCAAGCCATAAACTAGTGAAGACCGCGATATCAGCACTTGATCGCATGCAACATCGTGGTGGTATTGCTGCTGACGGAAAAACTGGCGATGGTTGTGGATTATTACTGCAAAAACCTGACAGTTTCTTCCGTTCAATTGCAGAAGAGAACAACTGGCAACTAGGAAAAAAATATGCCGTTGGCATGATTTTCTTAAACACAGATCCTGTTGCAGCGGCATTGTCTAAGAAAATATTCGAAGAAGAGCTGTCGAATGAAACTTTAACTATAGTCGGTTGGCGTGAAGTACCAACGGACAAAACAATATTAGGCCCTATCGCAGCCGGTAATTTACCCTCAATAGAACAAGTTTTTGTAGATGCTCCTCCAGGATGGCGTAACCGTGACCTTGAACGTCGTTTATATATGGCTCGTCGTCGTGCTGAAAAACGCATCACCGATAGTGTATTTTATGTCGCCAGCCTTTCATGTTTAGTGACAGTCTACAAAGGCTTGGTTATGCCAGTAGATTTACCAAACTTTTACTTAGACCTTGCTGATATTCGAATGCAAACTGCTATTTGTGTTTTTCATCAACGATTTTCCACTAACACTTCTCCGCAATGGCACCTTGCACAACCATTTCGCTATTTAGCGCACAATGGCGAAATTAATACCATTAAAGGTAACAGACAGTGGAGTAGGGCTCGTACTCACAGATTTAAATCACCATTATTACCTGATTTGCAAGATGCAGCTCCATTTGTCAATGAAAAAGGTTCTGACTCATCTTCCTTAGATAACATGCTCGAACTCTTCTTATCTGGCGGTATGGATTTATACCGTGCAATGCGCATGTTAATGCCACCTGCTTGGCAAAATAGCCCGCGGATGGATGATGATTTAAAAGCATTTTATGAATTTAACTCAATGCATATGGAGCCTTGGGATGGACCTGCTGGTGTAGTAATGACTAATGGTCGTCATGTAGCCTGTAACTTAGATAGGAATGGCTTACGTCCGGCCCGTTATGTCATCACCCGTGATGGTTTTATCACTCTTGCCTCTGAAGTCGGTATTTGGGATTACGGTGAAGATGAAGTTGTTGAAAAAGGTCGAGTTGGCCCTGGCGAAATGCTAGCAATTGATACTTATACAGGTAAAATATTCCAATCAAGTGATATTGATAAAGAGCTAAAAGTTCGTCATCCGTATCGTGAGTGGTTAGATAAAAATATTCGCCGTTTAGTCCCATTTGCTGAACTTGATGCAGAACAAATCGGCAAACGTGTTTTTACTGATCATGAAATGTCTCAATATCATAAAATGTTTAATTACAGTTATGAAGAAATTCAACAAGTAGTAAAAACATTAGCTGAAAATGGCCAAGAAGCAACAGGCTCTATGGGCGATGATACTCCTATGGCAGTACTTTCTAGCCAGCCACGTACACTCTATGATTATTTCCGTCAACAATTTGCTCAAGTAACTAACCCGCCAATTGATCCATTACGAGAAAAGTATGTAATGTCTTTAGGCACTTGCATTGGCCGTGAACATAACGTTTTTAATGAAACCACAGGCCATGCTGATCGTATTTCATTTGCGACCCCTATATTAATGTACACAGGTTTAAAACAATTACGTGAACTTGATCCTGAGCACTACCGTAGTGACACTTTAACGTTGAACTATAGTCCCGATGAAGGCT
>Ga0209707_1000008_pt1 | contig 134369 bp, 112 predicted proteins | sample EN4Hudsemesocosm_FD_184630 | JGI IMG/M metagenome (GOLD analysis project Ga0209707, IMG submission 184630) | Methane-oxidizing microbial communities from mesocosms in the Hudson Canyon - EN4B Hudson Canyon (SPAdes) (version 2) | ecosystem: Environmental > Aquatic > Marine > Cold seeps | place... | reverse complement strand
TTAGCATCTTTTGGTGCCTTTTCAATCCCGCCAGAGATAAAAGCATTATTAAACCACCGCGCTTTTTTAACCGCTGGTCTATCACCATATGTTTGGTTAATCCATCGACCGTTAACCTCTACAAACAGGTTATGAGCCCAGACATCATCTACAGAGCTCATCACAGCGGCTGCACCAGAAATAAGAATATTGTTTTCAATTAAAAATGGCCCTTGCCAATTGGCTTCGAGCATAATAGCCGCATCTTCTGCATTAACTACCACGTTATTAGCAATGGTAAAATTGGTATTTTCGTAATCAATCCAAATACCGTGTGCAGCGCCATTCGCTTTAGTTGAAACACCATGAATATAATTATTGGTGATAAGAACGTCTTTGGCATTATGCAATTTTATTGCTGCGGTTTCCCAGCCACCGTATTCAGTTAAATAATTGGTTTGCTCAATAATATTACCGATGAGTGTTGAGTGACTTCCCCACGCTTGACCCGCAATACCTGCTTGTCCACATCGCAACATGATATTGTTTTTTATCAAATGGTGACCTGATAATTTTTTAGGGGCATCGCCAGAAGGCAAACCAATAGAGATACAAACGCCTTTAGAGTACAAGATATTATTATCAGTAATATGCCAATGATGACCACCGTTTACTGTGATAGCTCCGGGCTGAAATGCCGTTGGTGGCGCCCAAGAGCTGGCAATATTTTTAATGGTAAAACCCTTAATGCTAATATATGACAGGCCACTTTTGGTTGGAGCAAAGGCAAACGGTCTGGCATTAATTTCAACATTTTCTTGATTCGGGTCCTTATAGCCAAAATTTGCCCAAATAACTGTAAACCTTTCTTCTGGTGATACTTCTGCATGCCATGTATGTGCATCGGTCAACGCTTGAATACTACCTCTTTCACTAAAACCTAAACCATTAAGGTAAACATTACCGCGATGTTTGCTACGGCCATACATTAACCAGCCCCAGCCTTGGGAAGATTCATCTACATCTATATATTGGTCTTGGCGAATAAGTTTTTTAAAAGGATTAAAGTCGCCAAAAAAGGCCTTAGGAAGCACTAGTTTCCATTGTTTATAAGTCTCGTTGAATTCCCAGGTGTAACCCGTTTCTTTAACAGACTCAGAGCCGCTAATAACAACTTCATCATCTTCAGCAACTCGATAGTAAATACGCTCGTCTTCTGAGCTGCCGCCAAAATTAGGTTTAACCCATTCTCTGTAAATACCTTGATGAACAGTTATTATATCGCCTGCAACTGCTATAGATGCGGCTTTATTAATAGTTAAATATGGCGAATCTAGCGTACCACTATTTGTATCATCACCCACTTTAGCGACATGAATTTCTTTCGCTTGAACTACGCCACCACTGTAAAAACAACTAACAAGTAAAACGGCTAGTATGGCATGTCGCCACAAATGAAAAAGGCGGCTCTTTGTTATTATATTCATCTAAACGAGACCTTAAATTTTAACAGTAATAATTGTTTCAATAAGCAAGCTAAAATAAACAACAAGCCAATACCTATACTACCTCCACCTGAGCTGCCAGATTCACTTTTCGGTTCATCGGGAATAGGATCGGATGCTGGCGGGGTGTCATCAACTATTACGGTTGAAATTAACTGAATATAGTCAACATTCATTGCGGTGTCGCCTGAGTCAAACTGTATGCTTATTGTTGAATCATCATCGATAGGCTCTGTTAAAATGACATAGCTATAGTTAGACTCCCACGCGCCAGTAGGAGAAAAGTTTACTGAATGTTTTTGCTCGTTAATATAAATGGATATTGTGCCTGCCAACTCCGACGCATAACGAATACTCACTTGTTCAGCTTTTGAAATACCAGTGAAAGTAACGCCAGAATTTGCCGTATAAATATACGCAACACCCGCTCCATTTGAGGCATCATTATCATTATATATTTGCGCATCACCGGTAAAACTGCCATTTTCAGCTTCTAACCGAATAATATTTTCATCTTCTCCCTGAATAGTAATGCGATCAATAACGGTTGTCATACCGCCTAATTCGTCACTAGCAACCACTCTGAGCTCATGCTCACCCGCTTCAAGATCACTAAGTGACCAACTAAATGGCGCAAGATCAATTATCGAAATTAACTGCTCTGTTAATACTTCACCACTGACATTAGTCAGCGTGTGATAAAGCGATACAGAAACAACTTCGCCGTCGCTGTCAGATACATCGGCAACAATATCTAAGCTGTCGCCAATAGATTGAATTGCCACGGGAGTCGAAAGGCTCAGCTGCGGCGGTAAGTTGGTAGAGCTCGGAGTAAATCCTAATATTTCAAAGAGTGTATCGCTGGCCTGATGAAACTGGTCATTATTCGTTGCATCTAGCCAAAGTTGTTTTATCGTCTCGTTCGATTGAACCCTTGAATCACCCCAATATCCTTCAGGTGAGCCTATGCCGTCGTTAGGATTCCAACGAGTTTGTTCGTCCCAATTAGCATTAATATAGGTGATAGCTTTAACATTGTTATTTTCGTCATGGATAAAGTCGAAAAAAGGTTGATACCATTCATCCCAAATAGCCTGAGCCGTTTTATTTTGCTTGTTTTGACCTTTTGCCGCATCACTTGAATACGTCAATTCTTCTATCTGATATCGTTGTGGAGAAGACTCGTTAATAAATAAAGGTTTATTATGATTTCGGGCAAACTGTGCTGCTTCATTGACACGTTCAAAATTACAATCTTGAGGTGAAAACCAACTAAGTCCAACCCAATCAACATATTCGTCACCAGGCCATAATGCTTCTAATTTATCTTGACCTGAAGGATTTGGACAATACGAAGAAACCTGCCATACCAAAGATATACTGTCCTGAAACCCTAGAGCTTCAATTTGACCATGAACATATTGAAAGGTAGTAATCACACCACTATCACTGTGATTGTTCCAAGGGCCATCAACTTCATATGCCCATCGTAAATAAACAGGCCGTTGAAAACTGGCTAAGGTGTTAAGCAAGATATCAATATTATTGTTGTAGTTTCCTGCAGCAACATCATCAATAACACCGTTCATCGAAACTCCAACAACAAGGGCTGAATGAGGATACTGCTCTGCCAGTTCTGAGATATTATTTCGTCCAGCGCCTGCCTCAGCATTAGATGTCAGCCCACCAAGCGAGTTAATTCCGATGTAATTCGTGACTCCTCCTGCAGTTACACCTAGTGCATTATGATAAGCGTTAATACTATCAACATCCTGCCCAATACTGAGCAAAACTCCTTGCTCAGGTACTAATTCTGCTGCTCGTGTTTGAAAAGTGAATAAATATACTGTCAAAAAAACAAAGGATAAAATTAATTTTCTGCTTGGCGTTATGTTAATTTTATTGCTTGAGATGTTTATCATTTATTCAACCTTAGTGCGTGTTTCAAATGTGTTTCATATAAAAATTTAAAAAGAGAAAAAGAAAAACCACCTTAAAATAAGGTGGCTTATCTATTTAAAGCATATTTACTGATAAAAACCAAAATGTAAGCCAGTTCCTGCAGCAAAGTCTCCTGAAGGGGTAATGGAAACTACATCACCTGCATTTAAAGGTGTTCCTATGTCGAGGAAGAAAATCGATGGTGAGCCAAAAAGGGTAGTTTCCCAATTACTCGAGTTTTGCATTGGCGTGATCACACCAACAGATTCACCATTTACCGAAACATCAACCCCAAGTGGTGCACCACCATTGTCACCTACTGCTATACCTAAACCAACAACACTAGAACCAACTCCTGCAGCAGGTACCGTGATGTTAACAATATCACCATTACCAGTGAAACCACCAAGCAAGCCATTATCTAAAACAGTTGGCCCCGTTACCCCACAACAATTACCTTCGTCTGTATCATTGCCAACAAAGCTTTCCGCTGGCAGGGAAGAGAATGGAAATTGGCTAACTGCAGCATAAGTATTACCATAAAAACCTAAATGTAATCCCGTACCTGCTGAAAAGTCAGCACTAGGTGTCAAAGCAACCACATCACCCTCAGCCAATGGAGTATCTAACGTTAAGAAGAAGGTATTCGCCATACCTGCATGGGTATTTTCCCAATCGCTGGAATTTTGCATTGGAGTTATCACACCAGCAGCATTACCGTTAACACTGACGTCTACGCCAAGCGGTGCTCCACCATTATCGCCAACCGCTAAACCTAAGCCTATTGTAGCAATGCCATTTGCAGTCGCTGGTACAGTTATTTGAATGATATCGCCATTACCGGTATAACCGCCTAACAAACCATTATCAAGTACTGTAGGACCTGTTACACCACAACAGTTTCCTTCATCAATATCGTTACCAATAAAGCTATCTTCTGAAAGCTGTGTGAATGAAAACTCAAGTTGTGTGGCAATATAAAAGCCAAAGTGTAAACCAGTACCTGCGGCAAAATCTCCAGCAGGGGTAATGGTAATCACATCACCTTCGGCAAAAGGAGTACCGGCGGTGAAAAAGAACGTTGATGGTGTATTGGGGCTAATATCTTCCCAGTTAACTGAGTTTTGAGATGGCATAATAATACCAGCATCATCACCGTTAATGGTGACATTTACTCCAAGAGGTGCGCCGCCATTGTCGCCAACCGCTATACCTAAACCAAATACTGACAATCCAGCGGCTCCTGCAGGCACATCGATAGTAACTATATCGCCATTACCTGTAAAACCACCTAACAAGCCATTGTCTAAAACAGTTGGTCCTGTAACACCACAACAGTTACCTTCATCAACATCATTACCTACTAAGTTTTCTGCTGGTAAACTGCCAAACGTTAATTTTACTACGGGTTTATAGGTATTATCACCAGCAAGTCCACCTTCTTCAACAGGTGTTTCAGGCTCTTCTGGAACTTCAGGCTCCTCTGGGATTTCTTCCTCGCCAGTGGCGGGTAGATAAAAACCAAGTGAAATACCAACACCTGCCGAGAATTGGTTATCAACCATAAAAGTGACTACTTGCCCTGCAACTAAAGGTGTATCTAGTGTGACAAAAGCGGTAGGAACTGCGCCTTCAAGGAATGCGCCCCAGCTACTGTCGGCATTGCCGTGCATAACTAATGTTGCCACCATAACGCCATCAACTAATACTGACATCGAGCCTGCAGACTCTGCCCCACGATAATAGGTAAAACCAATAACCGATAAACCATTGCCATCTGCTGGTACTAAAACACTAAAACCGTCACCTGGGCCATCAAGACCACCTAAATTGCCTTCTTCGTTTAAGAAAGGATCTGGGCCACAGCACTCTGAAACACCATTACCGATTATTTCATGAATAGCACCTTCATCACCCAGCTTTATTGAAGAAACTAGTTGTGGAGGTTTTCCATTGGGAATTAAATCCGCTATTTTCCAATCTTCAATATCAGCTCCTAACATATCACCGGGAGCTTTATCACTAGCATAAAAATATAAGGGTTCATCATTAATGGTAATTTGTAATGAGCCGTCAAGACGCGTAATCGTGTTAACACTACCCGAAGAAAAAGGCACAATATGTTCTAGCGTCGGCACTGTATAAGCAGGCCAAGATTCTGCACATTCATCATAACAAGTGCTTTCCCCTACAATTTTATCTTCATCATAAGTGTAAAGAGTTAAGCCTTCTATACTGGCGGTATTACCTGCCACAAGGTATTGATAATCTTCTTGATTATAAAAACCAACCGAATCTAAATTACCTGCAGAAAAATCACCATCAGCAACAATACTAACAACTTGTCCTGCGGTTAATGAAGAAACCTCTAGATATACAGTTGGTGTGCCTTCAGCGGTTAATGTTGCCCAATCATCTGAATTAATGACAGGTATCAAGTTTCCGACTGCAACATCGTCAATTAATACCGTCATTGAACCTTCGTTTTGCGGTGCATTACTACCTCGAAAGTAACTCAAACCAATATAAGTATCACCATCTGAGCCTTCAGGAACAACAACACTGATGCCGTCCCCTGCACCTGTCACACCATCAACTCTATTGTCAACAATGCTTGGTGCGCCACAACATTCATCAACACCATTACTGATAAGTGTAGTCACACCTTCATCTTCGAGTTCCAAAATGGAGGATGCCACCATTTCAGGAGGCTTAACGGTGCCGTCACTATCCGTCATTAAAATCAAATTGCTCGTTGGAATAGTCACTGGTGGTGTTTCTAAATCAGGTGTTGTGTCATCGCTACCACATGCCGTTAATGCTAAAGAAACAATTCCTAAGCCAAAATATTTAAATGGATTATTACCATATGCTCTGTTCATAATTTATTCCTTTTTCTCGCATTATTATTTTATTGCGAGATTAAAAAAGTATTTGCTCGGTTTAACAAAACTTAATTTTGTCGTTACCCGACTTAGTGAGAATGATTATATTTTCACCTCACTCGTTAGGGTTGCTGTATTAATCACAACAACCTTATTAAATCATTTAGAAGTTATAACGCATGCCAAGGTTGTACCTTGCGCCATACTGACGAGCATGAAGAAGTTGCTCTTCATAACGGCCATAAATACGTTGCGTTTCTTCTGTGATATTGAGACCTTCGACAAAAACAGTAAGCTTTTCTGTGACGTCATAACTCGCGCTAACATCCCATTGACCATATGATTCAGTATGTTGAGGCTCATTCGCGCCGCCTTCTGCTTGACCAATGGCAGATAAAAACTCATCTCGCCAGTTGTAAGCTATACGGGCCTGTATACCTTCTTTATCGTAAAAAGCGACGATATTGGCTGAATCACTTAAGCCCGGCAACGCAAATTGAGTACCAATTTTTTCATTGTCATAACCGACATCACCATTTACAACGGTATAGTTGGCCATACCGCCGAAGCCCGACTCACCAAACATATGTTGGATGGCAAACTCCCAACCTTCAATCGACACTGTCTCGCCATTAGTTGGTACATTTACGTCCCAGACAACAAGATTATCTGTAGCATCACCAATAATGGTAATTGCATCACCCTCTTGATTTTCGATCATACGATCAAAGATATTTCCTTCGGTTAATTGAATACCTTCATCGCTGAGTTGTTGTCTAGCGAGGTCGCTACGTTCTCCATTGTGTGGATCATAAAGGCCATCAATGGTTTCTTTAACGACCGAAGTCACCAAGAAATTTTCAACATCTTTGCTGTAATATCCCGCTGACATATAACTGGCATCGCCATAATAATATTCTAGCGACAAATCGAAATTATCAGCTGTATATGGCAACAAATCAGGGTTACCACGATAGCCAGTACGGGCACCTACTTTAGGATTACCCGATATTGATGTTGTGCCACGCATTGAAGAAAGGTTGTTTCGAGTGACCGTGCGGCTATAAGAAACACGGGCCAAAAAGTCATCAGTAAATTCGACACTGATATCAAGGCTTGGTAAGAATAATTCATAATCAGTGTTTACATCAGTATAAGCTTTGTCATCAGCATAAATAGTTCTAAACTCCGTTGACGACTCCCACTCAATGTAGAGTGGATCTTGCTCTAAACTACTGGCGTTAACATCGGTTGTTTCATAACGTATTCCAGCAACTGTACTTATTATTAAGTCATTAAATTCAGATTCGAAATTAAACTGAATATAGGCACTGGTGGTTTCTTCTGTCACCGTATGATCTTCATCCCATGGGCCAGGGGTAAAATCAATACCTAATCCCGCTTCTGCTTGTTGTAATGCAGTTTGTGCATCATAGGCATAAAAATAAGGAAGGACACTGCCAGAAAACTCATCAAATAGGCCGTCAGTTCCTTTCTTTTGAAAGATACTATTGTCAAAAAAGGCACTATCTGAGCTTGTCGCAACACCATAAAAGCCCATGGCAAACTTAGAACGAGAAGACATCTCTACTGTGCTAATACCAAAATCTATGCTCGATAAGTCACCATCGCCATCATTTACCCAGTTACCATCAATTCTAAATTGCTCAATATCAGTTTTCATCGCACTAGAGTTAGCAATGGCGATATTTGAGGTCAATTGGTCTGGTGTTATTCCTGTGGTAATGTCTAGAAAGTCGAGTTCCACAGTTGGCACTTCATCACCGTTAATGTCAAAGGACTTACTATCTACTGGGGCCCCCATGATGATAAAGCTATTGTTACCGTCTTCTAGACCTTTAGATTCAGCTGAAGAGTCATGATAATCAAACGTAAGACCAAAAGTATCGCTCACTTGCCACTCAAGGTTTAAACCAACAGAATCGTTTTCATTGCCTGCACTATTGGCATAAGAAAAGTAATCCATAGTGCCACCAGTTTCATCTAAATAACTTGTCGTACCATGTTCATTAATTATAACTTCGTTGATGTTACCACCACCGTTAAACCAAACACCAAAGTGGTTTCTATTACTACTTGTTTCATTTTCAGCGTAGGTATAATCGAGCGTAGCAGTAAAATTTTCACGGGGTTTGTATTGCAACACTACTTGCGCATTCGTTCTTTCACGCTCAATATCACCAACATCATATTTGTAATTACGTGGTAGCCAAGTATTACCGTCGGGGTTGGTGTTATTATCAGTGACTTTCGCTGAACTTATATCACCAAGACTATTAGCTCGCCAACCTGACACTTCAGCATTTTGTTCTCGACTATCTCGTTTTTGATAAGATCCCGTAAATAATAGGCCAAAAGTATTATCTGCAAAAGTATTACTAAATAAGCCAGAGACTTCAGGTGTAACCTCGTCACCTTCTTCCGAGGTTGTATCCATTACAGCTTTAGCTCCAAGTGAGGCTCTCATGCCAGGACTATCGAGTGGCTTTCCTGTGACGATATTGATAGTAGAACCGATCCCGCCACTTGGGTTGGCAGCACGGCCTGTTTTATATATTTCTACCGCACTAACACTTTCAGACGCCAAATTACCAAAATCAAAAGAACGAGTCGAAGGTGCACTCGTTTGCCCCATCGCTGCAGTAGGCATTTGACGACCATTTAAGGTGACTAGGTTAAAGTTTGGGCCAAAACCACGTACAGTGACACGACTACCTTCATTATTTGAACGATCAATTGACACACCTGAAATACGTTGTAACGACTCAGCAAGGTTTGTATCTGGAAACTTCCCCATATCTTCAGCAGATATAGCATCAACCACACCATGCGATTCACGTTTTATATCCATAGCTTTGACCATACTGGCTCGGATACCGGTCACTTCTATAACTTCGATATTTTCATCTTGCTGATTACTCTCCTCAGCAAAGGTAGATGATAATGTACCAGCACTTAAAATAAGAGAGAGACTCTTAGCTAAATGTGTCTTAGTAAATATTCTACGTTTCATGTGCTTATCCCCTGATAATTAATGCTTGGCAATTTAATGGCATAAAAAATTAGCGCCTTCAATTTGCTGCAAATTTTGTATTATTTATATCTTTTTTCACTAATATTTAGTTCAATTCACTCTATTAAAGTACAACATAACCAATTGATTAATAATAATATTAATATAGCCATGCGATTTAAAAATGGCGCTTACTCTCTTTTTATATTGACTAGCAACGTTTTAGCAACTCTAAGGCTAGGTCAAAAAACCAACAAGTTAACGCTAACATTTAAAAACTTTTCATTCCAGTTATTTTTAAAAAAAAGTTAATTGATTTGTATTTATCATCTTTTACCAATCGAAAAACAACCTTACTCAACCTTTGGAAAATCAACATTTAATAATGTAAGCAACTGTAATTTATGTTTAATTTTGAAATTAAGGAAACTATAACACTTAAATAACAAAGGTAATAGAGAGTAAATAGATAAAAAGTTAACGCTAACATAATGATTGACATGCTTCTGTTTTTTGATTAAAACTAGAGAATGAATAATGAATCGTTGTAAATTGAGTTTAAATGATCAGAGCTAGATATGAATAAAGATAAACAAATGCGCATACAGGATGTAGCCAATCATTCAGGCGTCTCTATGATGACAGTGTCGAGAGTACTGAATAATAACGGCATGGTCAGTGAAAAAACACGAAACAAAGTAAAAACGGCATTAGTTGAGCTTAATTATCAACCAAATGTTTCTGCCCGGCGTTTAGCCAGTAAAAAATCATTTTTCTTAGGCCTTTTGTACGATAACCCAAGTACTTCTTATGTGAGCCAATTTTTATTAAGTAGCCTTAAATTTTGTAGAGACAGCGGTTACCACCTTGTTGTCGATGAGGTCGACGATGACAATTCAAAGACTATTGACTCTATTACAGCGCTTATCAATATCACCCAAGTTGATGGCCTAATATTACTGCCCCCTGTCTGTGACCTTCCTGAAGTGATTGAGACATTAACTAGTGCTAATATTCCATTTGTTCGAGTTTCTCCCAACTCACAGCTAAATATTTCACCTTATGTTTGTATGGATGATTATCAAGCTGCGTTTGAAATTACAGAAAAGTTAATCCAACAAGGACATGTAAATATAGCCCACATCATTGGTCACCCAGAGGTTGGAGCAAGTAGATTACGTTACCAAGGTTTTCTTGATGCCTTAAGATCAAATAAAATTAATGTTCCACCTGAATATATTGAGCAAGGTTTTTTCTCCTATAAATCAGGATTAAGTGCTGCGCAAACATTGTTATCTTTAGAAAATAAACCCAGTGCAATTTTTGCCAGTAATGATGATATGGCAGCAGCTGCAATTTCAGCAGCGCATATGAAAAACATTCAAGTACCAACAGCGTTATCCGTTGTTGGATTTGATGATACCTTGCTAGCGAGTACCGTTTGGCCTCACATATCAACAGTGCGACAACCACTTCAAGAAATGGCCAAAGTAGCTGTAGAATTACTTGTTTCTGGTAAATTTGATGACCCAACTAAAATAAAGAAATCAGACTTACGTCATGTTTTAGACTTTGAAATTATAGAGCGTGACTCTAGTGCGGAATATAAGTTGAATTAAGTAAGTGATTTCTTAGTAACAAAACATGAGAGATCGACAGACCCTAATTATACGAGAATAATAAAATGATAAAAAAAATCTTAACTGTAATGACTATATCTTCCTTGTTTCTGCTAGTTAGCTTTTCTGTGCCAAGCCAAACTCAAGATCAAGTTAAAGAAGTAAAAGATTCAAAAGAATCTACAAAAATTCAGTTAGGAAAGTTTGTTCCCCCAGTTAATAAAGTGCTTTTATTTATTGGGCAAGACTCAGATACTATCAGTGAATATATTACCGCAGTGCCTGAAGATAATATTGAAGGAGTTACTCTTTACAGCCAACTCAAAAGTGCTAAACCTGAAGAAACTTTAAAAGCGATTTTCAAACCAGGTTTTTGGCATGCGGGCAATGTAGACTTTACTAAAACACTTACTGAATCACCTAATGCTGCTATTGCGGTAGGTTTAGCGATTGATAATTGTAACCAAGAAAATCATCAAGAAAATGTTGCTACTGGCAAATATGATAAAACCATTGATGTTATGGTTAAGCACTTTAAATCACTAGCACCTCGTAAAATTTTCTTGCGAATAGGATATGAATTTGACGGCCCGTGGAATTGTTATACACCCGAACATTACAAATTAGCTTTTAAAAGAATAGCTAAGGCTATCACCAAACAAAACGCCGAAAACATTGCTACCGTTTGGCAATCAGCTACATGGCCAGATAGTTTTGGTAACCCTATTTATGATACTGGCTTGAGTGATCACCTAAATAATTGGTATCCCGGTGATGAATACGTCGACTGGATTGGCATGTCAGTATTCTATCGAAACCTTTCTCAATGGAACTATGAGCCCCCTACAACTCCTCAAGTAGGACAAAAAAGCATCTTATCCTTCGCAAGGCAACATAAAAAACCAGTGATGATTGCTGAATCAGCGCCACAAGGTTTTCGCATTGAAGCGTTAACCAATAGTGTCATTCAAGAAAATAAACAAAAGCCTGTTAAGGCAGTGGATATTTGGCGGGCTTGGTATAAACCTTACTTCGACTTTATTTATGCCAACAATGATGTTATTCGGGCGGTTGCATATATCAATACGCATTGGGACTTTCAAGGAATGTGGCAATGCGAAACAGGTATTGCCGCAGGGCAACCCGGTTGTTCGCAAGGTAATTGGGGCGATAGCCGTATCCAAGCAAATGACGAGATCAAAGCACGTTGGTTAAAGCAAATTACTAATAGCGATTATTGGATTCAAACCAGTGATTATTAATCATCTATTGTTAAATAAGAGTTATTGTTATGAGTAAGATAGTAAATCCAATTTTGACTGGGTTTAACCCTGATCCTAGTATTCTTAGAGTTGAAGATGATTATTATATTGTCACCTCGACATTTGAATGGTTTCCCGGCTGTCAAATTCATCATTCAAAAGATTTGAAAAACTGGCAACTCATTGCAAGACCTTTAGAACGATCTTCTCAACTGGATATGAAAGGTGTTCCTGACTCCTGTGGTGTTTGGGCTCCATGCCTGAGTTACGATAAGGGTGTTTTTTATCTACTTTTTGCCAATGTAAAAAGCTTTGATGGGGATTGGAAAGATACCCCTAATTACTTAGTAACAGCAGACAACATCAAGGGTCCTTGGTCTGAGCCGACATTTCTAAATGCAAGTGGCTTTGATGCGTCATTATTTCATGATGATAATGGTAAGTCTTACTGCCTAAATATGTTGATGGATCACCGTAATGGTAAATTCTTTGGTGGTATTGTTTTACAAGAATTCGATACAGAGACCAAACAATTAGTCGGAAAAATCCACCATATTTTTTCAGGTACAAAGCACGGTCGCACCGAAGGGCCGCATATATATAAGCGTAATGGCTATTACTACTTATTAACTGCCGAAGGTGGCACCAGTTACGAGCATTGTATGACCTTAGCACGTGCAAAGTCGATTACTGGCCCCTATGAGGTCCACCCTGAAAACCCTATTATTACCGCTAAAAATGCTCCCGAAAACTACCTGCAAAAAACAGGACATGGGGATTTTGTAGAAACACAAAACGGCGAATGGTATGCAGTTTTTCTTACAGGTAGACCACTAACGAAACTTGGGCGGTGCATAACAGGCCGAGAAACAGCAATAGAGAAAGTTGAATGGCGAGAAGATGGATGGCTTTACCTTGCTTGTGGTGGTCGCCTTGCTCGAAAAGAAGTCGAAGCACCACCGATAGCTGAATACTATTTCTTGCAAGAAAATAGTAGAATAAATTTTGATACGTCAGAATTAGATATTAACTTTCAGGCATTAAGGGTGCCACTCACTAATGAATGGGTTAATCAAACCGATCGGCCTGGTTACCTCAGACTCTACGGTCGAGAATCCCTAAGCTCTCGTTTTGAACAAAGTTTAATAGGGCGAAGAGTTCAAGCCCATCATACGCGTGCTGAAACTTGCCTTGAGTTTAATCCCAATAATTTTCAGCAAATGGCTGGGTTGGTCTGTTTTTACAACACTGTCCATTACCATTACTTACATGTATATGGTGATGACTTTGGTAGCTATTCAGGTAGAAAGTATTTGACCATTTTAAGCTGTGATGATCATAAAACCTCACAGCCCAATCAACTACCAATTGAAATTACCGACTATGAAAAAGTTTACTTAAAAGCCGACTTTGATGGTGCAAAGTTGCAATTTTTCTATGCACTCATTGAAGGCGATTGGCAGAAAATTGGACCCAGCTTAGATGGTAGCATTCTATCGGACGACTATGTCGAACATGCTGAAAGACATTTTCACCCTTGTTTTACCGGTGCTTTTTATGGGCTGGCTTGCCAAGATCTAAGTGGCCAAAACCTCGAGGCTGACTTTGAATATTTTGAGTATCAAGAAATAAAAGAGTAGAGAGAAATATGATAGATATAGAGAAATATACAAAGAAATTTTGGCGAGATGGCTTCATCCACATTGAAAAATTTTTCTCTCCCGAATTAGTAGCCTTATACAATGAAAAAATTATTGGACATTTTGGTATGACACCAGAGTTTGCCCACACTGATGAATTTATTGAAAAGTCTGCCGTTGAGGTCATTCCTTGGTTTCCACAGCGCGAAGGTATTAAGTGCTTTGATACTGTCTGTGAAGATGAAACTTTACGTGCGTTGACCCAAGCTATTCTAGGGCATGGCTGGTATGAGCAATATTCCATGGTGATGTTTTCTAAACAAGGCACCAAAGGCCAAGCATGGCACCAAGATTGTGCTCCAACTGATCCAAAAAAGTTTAATATTAATCGACTGGTTTATACCATGGATATTGACCAAGAAAGCACGGGGGGACAAACCATGATAATGCCCGGCTCTCATAAAGAGGGACTTATTCCTTCACCAACACAAGAATTTGATCAATCAAAAGCTGTGACACTAAGCCCTAAAAAAGGCAGTTTAGTGCTGCTTCATGGTCACTGTTACCACAAAGTAAAACCTGTCACAGGTAAATACCGAGTATCAACAAACTACCGAGTAGCACCTAAAGGCACCCCTGAGAATATTACCGATATCGGTATTTATAGAAATATGATTTATCAATTTTCTACCGAAAGTGTTCTAGAAGAAAGGCGCTAGCTGATCTCAATTCGCTTAACACTACCTATTCTCTTATCAATAAAAACAAAGGCATTACCTTGAAATTTCCATTATTTACTTCGGTTTACTGCCTTATACATGCGACTTGCTCTTTAGCAATTACAGACAAGTTGTCAGTTCCCAGTCACGTCAGCATCAAAAAACAAAGCCATCAATATCAATTGGAAATAAACGGGGCTGCATTTAACATTAAAGGTGCTGGATTAAATTACCCCGATGGTCATAATTTCCAAGCGTTAAAAGCCGCAGGGGCTAACAGTTTTAGAACTTGGTCAACAGATTACGCTGAACAAGAGTTAGCTGCTGCTAAGGAGTTTGACTTAATGGTGGCAATGGGTATTGATCTCAAGAAAGAGTTGCATGGTTTTGATTATGATGACAGTCAAGCCGTCACAGCTCAATTTAATTGGGTTAAAGAGCAAGTGGACAAATACAAAGACCACCCTAACCTTCTGGTATGGGTGGTCGCTAATGAACCGAATTTATTATTTGATCAATCAGGCCAGCTTATTCCAGTTAACCCCAAGGTTTATGACGCTATAAGTGATATTATCGATTATATTCATCAAGTCGATCCACATCACCCCGTAACCTATACCTATGCTGGCGTAATAAAACCTCATCTCGAGGAAGGACTTGCTAGAACGCCGAATGTCGACTTTGTGTCGGTTCAGGTTTATGGTGATTTAGCAGATATAAAACAACATATTATTGCAACGAACATTAACAAACCTTTTATGGTTACAGAATTTGGCCCACTAGGCCATTGGGAAGTGCCAAGCACAAATTGGGGACAACCGATAGAAGAACCTAGCGCAGTAAAAGCAAGGTCGATGGCAAAGCGTATGCAATTAGGATTAGCTGATAACAGCACGGGTTTAATTATTGGTGCTTTTGCCTTTGAATGGGGACAAAAGCAGGAACGGACACCTACTTGGTACGGCATGTTCAACAAAGACGGAAAACCTAATGCACGTGTTGATGAAATGACTCGTTTTTGGACAGGTAAATATCCCAAAAATCGTGCACCTATGACAGAAGCGATAACCATTAATAGCCTTTTAGCAAGCGACAGTGTTTACCTAGACCCCAACAGTGAAGCGGTAGCTAACGTGATAATCACAAATCAAAAAAATAACCGGTTAACTTATCAATGGAGGTTATTAAAAGAAGTGGTCAACGTAAGCCAAGGCGGATCTTTTGAACAAGAGCCAGAAACTATACCGCTCAAAATAACGCTTCCAGACTTACAGCTACAGCATATAAATAAGATAAGCTTTCAAGTACCTAAAGCAAAAGGAGCCTACCGTTTATTTGTCTATGTTTATGATGAGCATGGTAAAGTAGGCAATGCTAATTTTCCTTTTTATGTTAAAGAAAAACAGCTTTTATAGCTTTAACATAAAGCGCCAAAAATCATCATTTCAGTATTTTTTTGTTATTCTCATGTTCATTCATCGAGGAAGGTACCCTTACCAATGCAAAACGAGATCCCCGTCTAACATAAGTCGTAGATACTCGCTTGGATGGTTATGTGCTTATCCATAGTTCTGATTTAAGATATGTTATCACCCTGTCATATCTTCCAATTCAATGCCTTTAGTTTCATGGACATATTTGACGACAAAGGCTATCGATAGAAAAGCACATAAGCTGTAAGCACCATAGGCAGCCGCCAAGCCAACAGAACTAAGCATGATAGGAAAAGTCATCGTGACAATAAAATTTGCAAACCACTGAGCAAAACCGCTCACGGCAAGGCCAGAGCCACGAATTTGGTTGGGAAACATTTCCGCCAACATCACCCACATCACCGGTCCCCAAGACAGGTTAAAAAAGAACACATAAGCATTAGCAGCAATCAAAGCAACTATACCTAAACTACCTAAAGATAGTGCGCCTTGTGCATCAACGTCGGCATTGACAAAAGCGATAACTAATACCGATAAGGTAATCGTCATTCCAATAGAGCCGATAACTAAAAACGGTTTTCGACCCACTTTATCGATATAAAATAAAGTTATACAGCAAGCTAAAATACTGACCGCACCACTAATAATATTGATCAGCAAAGCGTCAGATTCAGAAAAGCCGACCGCTTGCCATAAAACAGCGCCATAATAAAAAACAACATTTATCCCCACTAACTGTTGAAATGTCGCTAAGCCAACTCCAAGCCAAACAATGGTTCTCACCTTGTTAGTTTTTTTATCGATTAAATCACTGAACTTAGGTTGATGTTTATCTTCAGCTAATGAGCTTTGTATTTCAGCTAACTTTTCTTGTCCTAGTTCTTCGCCAAATAAGCGTTTAAGCACAAGGCTAGCTTTAATAACATCTTGCTTCATTACCAAGTATCTTGGACTCTCAGGAACGAAACATAGGGCAATGAAAAACAAAATAGCAGGAAGCAACTCAATCCAAAACATCCAACGCCAAGCTTCAAAACCCATCCATAATATTGCAGTTGAAGTACCAGCAATATCTGCTAGATAATAATTGCTAACAAATGCGGTAAATAAGCCCGAAATAATCGCCACTTGCTGAATAGAAGTGAGCATGCCACGGTATTTTACCGGTGCAATTTCGCTGATATAAGCTGGTGCGATCACCGATGCTGCACCTACAGCTAAGCCGCCAACAATACGATAAAATATAAACTCAAGCGACGTTGCAGAAATACCACTTCCCCAAGCACTTATGACAAAAAGTACAGCACTTACAAGTAAAATATTTTTTCGACCAATTATATCCGCTAACCGACCTGCAGCAAAAGCACCTACTGCGCAACCAAGCAACATACTGGCGACATTAAAACCGGTAGCCACACTGTCTGAATTGAAAGCTAATCTTAATCCATCAACCGTGCCATTAATAACACCACTATCAAAGCCAAATAAGAAACCACCTATGGTAGCAACACAGGCAATAAACAGTATAAAAAATGCGTCTTTATTCATCATTAACTCTCTGTATTTATTGTTTTATTTAAGTTATGCATTAAAACTCTGCTTTGATCATTTCCATTTGCTGCTGTAAAGCAAAACTAATGTTCAGTGGCATTTTTGGGTGTTCAACTAAGTTATTTAATATCGCCTCACCAACGGCTTCAGCTTCATAGTTGAAACCAAGGCTTTGGCGATCGTCACTAAAATGGTCAATTTGCTCATCTAATTTATATAGTGAGCATTGGTCTGCTCGCCAAAAATTAGGTATAGCAATATAACCTTCATCTCCTATGATATATGCCCAATTTTGTAACTTACACTGAAAGGAAGTCGATAGCGTTAATCTAACGTCATCTACTTCAGCCATTATAATGACATCTTTTTCAACACCGTTTTCTGCCATTTGAGCATTAATAGCAATAGGCTTCAGCGGTAGTTCAAGAAAAAATTGCGCGATGGCTATTGGGTAAATCCCCATTTCAAGTAAACAACCACCGGCAAGCTCAGCATTCCATTCTCTTCGCTCTGGATCATAAGGAAGCGGATAGCCAAAGTCGGCTTTTATGTGTTTAATTTTACCAATGCGCCCCGCATCAACCCATCGCTTAGCTTCATTAATAGCAGGAAGAAAGTAGGTCCACATAGCTTCCATTAAGAATAAGTTTTTCTCTTTTGCTAAAATTTGTAACTGCTGACATTCATTTGAACTGACTGTGAACGGTTTTTCGCAAAGCACTGATTTCCCAGCTATTAATGCATCATAAGCATGTTGAAAATGTAGGTTATGAGGTGTGGCAATATAGACCACATCAATGTCTGGATCGTCAAATAATTTCTGATAACCATGATAAGCTTTTTCAATGTTATGTTGCTTAGAAAACTGCTCAGCTTGCTCTAATTTACGGGCAGCAACCGCTAACAGTTTTCCATTACTGACAAATTGCATGTCTTGACAAAATTGCTCAGCAATAACGCCGGTACTTACAATTCCCCAATTGATTTGTTTCATCATCACTCTCTACTATTTACTATGTCGTACATCAAAAAATCGTGGTTAAGACACTAAGTGTGGCTGACTGGATTGATCTTTATTTCTCGGTTTAAAAACATGCTCTAATTCCTCTAAGGACTTACCTTTTGTCTCTGGTAACAGTTTATAAACTAGGAAAAAACCAATAAGAGCAAACACCCCATAGATAAAAAAGGTTAACGCCGTGCCAATGTTCGCCAACTCCCATGGAAAGACAAACTGAACGGTAAAGCTGACAGCACTGTTAATTAAGCCAACAAAAGCGATGCCGACACCCCGAAGATGATTGGGAAAAATTTCAGCTAATAGCACCCACATTACTGGGCCCAAAGAAACAGCAAAAGAGGCAACAAAGCCAAGGATACCCATCATAATTAATAATGGATTAATATTTGCTGCTGCTTGAATCAATTCTGCTTGATACCTACGAGCAACGTCTTTTCCTAAGTTGTCGTCAAGCGCTTTTTTAAACGCTAAATCGGTTTGATAAATAACTCCGATCATTGGCTCAACACTTTCTTTTACTTGTTCATTCGTTAAATTTTGCACCGACTGATTAGTTAGTTGATAACTAGCTTGATGAAAGCCATAAGCAGCAATTGACATACTAATAACAACACCTGCTAGGCCTATTAACATCAAAGGTTTCCTACCTAATTTATCAATTAATAACATCGCTATAATAGTAAAAACAACATTGATAACCCCAACCCAAATAGCTTGTGAAAAAGCAGCATCTTGACCAATACCACTTTGCTCAAAAATGCTTGGTGCGTAGAAGTAAACGGCATTTACACCAGTAATTTGCTGACAAATTCCGACCACTAAACCCACCACTAAAATCAGGCGCATATTTTTAGAAAACAGCTCTTTTAAACGACTTGTTAACGGTGGAGAACCATCACCACGTTGTTGTTCAATTTCATCAATTAATTGTTGGCTATCTTGCTCTGGAAAAAGTTTAAAAAGTATCGGTTTAGCTTTTTGTTGTTGTCCATTACAAATCAGCCAACGTGGGCTTTCTGGAATAATAAACAATAACAGCAGATACATTAGCGCAGGAACAATTTCCAAACCGAGCATCCAACGCCAAACATTGTCAGTGATCCCTAAGCTAATAGCGAGCTCACTTGCGCCGCCACTCATTTTCAATAAATAATAATTAGCAAAATAAGCAACTGAAAAACCAACAACAATGTTAAATTGGTTAATCGAAATCATTTTACCGCGATATTTAGCTGGTGATATTTCAGCAATATACATAGGCGCTAACACTAAAGAGGCAAAAGCTAAACCGCCGATCATTCTCGCAACGACTAACATAGTGTAACTAATAGCAAAAGCCGAAAGTATTGCAGATATTACATAGAGGGCAGCAATAGTGATAAGAATTTTTTTCCGACCGTATAAATCAGATAAAGGGCCCGCAAACAAGGAGCCGATAACAGCACCTAAGGTAGGAGCACTCACCACAAAGCCTTGTTGCCATTCATTTAACTGAAACTCAGTGGTAACAAAACTGACAACACCTGAAATAACAGAAGCATCAAAGCCAAAAATAAAGCCACCTAAGGCGACAACAACAGCATAAAAAATACTGGTAGATTTAGATGAGAACATTTTTCTACTCTTCTTATTTTACAATGTATCAATAAAACCACATTGTTAACGCTAACACAAGTATTCAAAGCATGAATTAACTATTTTCTTAACTAACTTTCATTATATTAAATACATTTATCCAGACAACTCATCAATAATATAAATAAATACCACATCATAAATACAAATAAGTAGCTGTATATATTGAACTAATGTCATTTCAAGTATGTTTCTTCTCCCCTTTTAATCACATTAATACCATCAAACTATTGTCAACAAGAAAAACCAATGCTAATGTTAGCGCTAACAACCGGTAAGAATAATTAGCGCGATAATGACAATTAAGGAAAATTAAGCACTATGTATTTAGGTATTGATTTAGGAACTTCAGGTGTAAAAGTTATCATTCTTGATGGTAAAGATTCACTTATCGCACAAGCATCAGCTGCGCTAGAGGTATCCATTCCTCAACCACTATGGTCTGAACAAAACCCGGTTCATTGGTGGCGAGCAACAAATGATGCTATTGCCGAGCTTAAACAAATCAACCCTCAGGCTCTTGGAGCAGTTCAAGCCATTGGTTTATCTGGACAAATGCATGGCGCAACGTTATTAGATGATAACAATGACATTATTCGTCCTGCCATTTTGTGGAACGATGGTCGTAGTGAAGCACAATGCACAGAAATCGAAAAACGAGCGCCTAACTCGCGTAATATCACCGGCAATATCGCGATGCCTGGCTTTACGGCGCCCAAATTACTGTGGGTTGCTCAAAATGAGCCCGAGTTATTCGCTCGCATTAATAAAGTGTTACTACCAAAAGATTACCTAAGGTTTCTCATGACAGGTGACTTTGCCTCGGACATGTCTGACAGTGCCGGGACACTTTGGTTAGATGTAGAAAAGCGAAAGTGGTCGACTGAAATGTTAGCTGCAACAGGCTTAAATATCTCACATATGCCTACGCTATATGAAGGCACTGAAGTAACTGGAATGTTAAGTGCACAAGTTGCTGCCAACTGGGGCATGAAGCAAGTACCGATTGCCGCAGGTGCTGGTGATAATGCCGCAGGTGCTGCAGGTATTGGTGTGATTAATCCGAACGAGGCCTTTTTATCGTTAGGGACTTCGGGTGTATATTTTGTTGCTAATGAGTCATACCTGCCAAATCCAGATGGCGCCGTTCATACCTTTTGTCATTGCCTTCCAAATACTTGGCATCAAATGTCGGTAATTTTAAGTGCTGCTAGCTGTTTAGCTTGGGTAACTAAGTTAACTGGTGCAGATAATGAGCAAAGCTTATTAGATGAAGTCGCGTTAGAAGACTTTACCAAGCCTTGCGCGGTAACTTTCCTCCCCTATTTATCGGGTGAACGTACCCCACATAACAACCCCAATGCTCAAGGGCTATTTTTTGGTCTTGGCCATGATAGCTCTCGTGCGGTACTCGGGCGAGCCGTATTAGAAGGGGTTGCTTTTGCCTTTGCTGATGGTCAAAAAGTGTTACTGGATGCTGGTACAAAAATAGAACAAGTATCGGTTATTGGCGGAGGTGCCCGTAGTGAGCTTTGGGGAAAAATATTAGCCAGTGTACTTAAACAACCACTTATTTACAGTGAAGGCGGCGAAATGGGTCCTGCATTTGGTGCTGCCCGCTTAGCCCGCATGGCGGTTACGGGTGAGTCACCTGCGACAGTTTGTCTGCCAGGAAAAATCAAACACACCATAGAAGCAGACTCGATAATGACTGAGTATTACCAAATTCAATATCAAAAATATCGAGATTTATACCAAAGTATGGCTGCACATTTTTAATGTATTACCACGAAAAACATTTTTGAAAACAAGTTATTTAACTTAAATAAAACAAATTCAACTTATTAAATTAGGTCTAATAGTTAAGCGGAGAAACATCATGTCAGAGCAATTTTTTAACAACGTCAACAACAAAATTCAATTCGAAGGTGCTAACAGTACTAACCCTTTAGCCTTTCGTTATTACGACGAAAACCAAGTAGTACTTGGCAAATCAATGAAGGAGCACCTTCGTTTTGCAGCGTGTTACTGGCATAACTTTTGTTGGACTGGCTCTGATATTTTTGGTGAAGGTACTTTCGACCGACCTTGGGTCCAACCAACAGGTAACCAACTTCAATTTGCAGAGCAAAAAGCAAAAGTTGCCTTTGAGTTTTTTGAAAAGTTAGGCGTACCTTACTTTTGTTTCCATGATGCTGATATCGCCCCAGAAGGGTCATCATTAAAAGAATTCCATTCAAACGTTAACCACATTGCTGACATTTTCGAAAAAGAAATGTCACGCACAGGCACTAAACTACTTTGGGGAACAGCAAACTTATTCTCAAACGCACGTTTTTGTGCGGGTGGTTCAACTAACCCTGATCCACAGTTATTCGCTTATGCTGCTGCACAAGTGAAACATGTCATGGATGTTACCCACCGTTTAGGTGGTGAGAACTACGTACTTTGGGGTGGTCGTGAAGGTTATGATTCATTATTAAATACTGACTTAAAACAAGAAGGCGAGCAATATGCACGTTTCTTGAAAATGGTCATTGAACATAAACATAAAATTGGCTTTAAAGGTACGTTATTAATTGAGCCTAAACCACAAGAGCCAACCAAACATCAGTATGATTACGATACCGCAACGGTATCTGGTTTCCTTCACAAACATGGTATTCATAATGAAGTGAAAGTAAACATTGAAGCGAATCACGCAACATTAGCAGGACATAGTTTCCATCATGAAATAGCAACCGCATGTGCCGAGGGTATTATGGGCAGTGTTGATGCTAATCGTGGTGACATGCAAAACGGCTGGGATACTGACCAATTCCCTAACGACGTTGCTGAATGTTCATTAGTGATGTATGAAATTTTGAAAAATGGCGGTTTAACAACGGGTGGTTTCAACTTTGATACAAAATTACGTCGTCAATCTTGTGAGCGTGATGACTTATTTATTGGTCATATTGGTGGCATGGATACTATGGCTAAGTCTTTATTAAATGCAGCGAAAATGATTAAAGATGCTCCGTTATCTGACTTTGTTGCTAATCGTTATAAAGGCTGGAAAGAAGATTTAGGTCAAAGTATTTTAGCCGGTGATCAAAGCTTAGAAAGCTTATCAAAATTAGTACTAGATACAGACATAAACCCTAAACAAGTTTCAGGTCGTCAAGAGTTACTTGAAAACATAGTTAACCGCTACGTATAAGACTTTTTCAACAAACCATCTATAAAGGTATACCAGTGATAATCCCTTATCACTGGTATAAAAAATAATGAATTTATTAGAACAACTAAAAAAAGTCACCACCGTAGTCGCAGACAGTGGTGATGTAGACTCAATTAAAGCGTTAAATCCTACCGATGCAACGACAAACCCTTCTTTGATTTTGCAAGCGGCCAAGTTGGAGCAATACCAGTATTTAATTGAAGAAGCGATTGATAAAGCTGGCGATAATATTGATGATATTTGTGACCAATTGATTGTTAATTTTGGTTGTGAAATTCTCAAACACGTGCCAGGTCGTATTTCTTCTGAAGTCGATGCAAGGCTTTCATTTGATACCCAAGCAAGCATTGAAAAAGGTCGTAAGCTGATTAGCTTGTACCACACCGCTGGTATTGATAAAAGTCGAGTGCTGATTAAATTGGCGTCAACGTGGCAAGGCATAAAAGCCGCTGAGCAACTAGAAAAAGAAGGCATAGCGTGTAACCTCACTTTACTATTTTCTAAAGCGCAAGCCATTGCCTGTGCAGAAGCTAATGTAACGCTTATTTCTCCATTTGTTGGCCGTATTCTAGATTGGTACAAAGCAAAAGAAGGTAAAGATTTTGTAGGTGCTGACGACCCAGGTGTTCAGTCAGTAACTGGCATTTATCATTACTACAAACAATATGGTTATAACACAGTGGTAATGGGCGCAAGTTTTAGAAATATTGGTGAAATCATTGAACTTGCTGGTTGTGATTTATTGACCATCGCGCCAAAACTATTAAATGAACTGCAAGCGAGCCAAGGCACATTAACAACAAAACTCGCTGTTGATAACGCCACCTTAAAAAATCAAGACGACCTTATCCCCTTAACTGAGTCGACATTTGCTTGGCAACATAATGAAGATGCCATGGCAAGTGAAAAACTCTCCGAAGGTATTCGAAATTTTGCTAAAGATCAGGCCATATTGGATCAGTTAGTGACTAACCTCGTTAATCAAAAAGCAATCGCATAATTAGCTATAAATAATTAGCTTAAAAATAAATAGACAAAAATGCCCCCAATTTTTTAGGGTAATTTGTGCTTGTTTTTAAGAAACAACGTTTTCATGGAATAAAAAAATGCAATCAAGAACCTCCCTTAACAGCTGGAAAGTACTTGTCACTCATGCTCAAGAAATGAAACAGCAGCACATGAGTGAGTTATTCGAACAAAATAGCCAACGTTTTGAACAGTTTTCGATTAAATTGAATCCGTTTTTACTCGATTATTCAAAGAACTTAATTTCAGCGGAAACCATGGCAAAGCTTCTTGAACTGGCCAAAGAATGTGAAGTTGAGCAGTGGCGTGAAAAAATGTTTTCTGGTGAGCGCATCAACAGTACTGAAGACAGAGCCGTGTTACATACTGCATTAAGAAGCCGCTCTGATAAGCCAGTTATGCTTGACGGTAAAAACGTAAAAGAAGACGTCCAGCACGCGTTAAATCATATGAAAAATTTTTCCGACAAAGTACGTCAAGGTCATTGGAAAGGCTATTCAGGCAAACGTATAACCGATGTGGTGAATATTGGGGTTGGTGGTTCTAACCTTGGCCCACAAATGGTGACTGAAGCCCTTAAACAATACAGTGACAATAGTGTTAATGTTCACTACGTTTCCAATGTTGATGGGACTCAAATTGCCAATGTGTTACGCCCGTTAAACCCGGAAAAAGTATTATTTATTGTTTCTAGTAAAACATTTACCACCACAGAAACTATGACCAATGCCAAAACCGCAATGCAATGGTTAGTGTCTTCTTCTTTCGAACAATCGGCCATTGCTAAACACTTTGTTGCTGTGTCATCTAATAAGAAAAATGCGACTGAATTTGGTATTGCAGAAGAAAACATTTTTGATATGTGGGATTGGGTTGGCGGCCGTTTTTCACTTTGGTCAGCGATTGGTTTACCTATTGCCATTGACTTGGGGTTTGAGCGTTTCATTGAATTACTTGAAGGTGCCGATGAAATCGATCGACATTTTTATAATGCACCGTTATCGCAAAATGCCCCCATTATTTTAGCGTTACTAAGCCTATGGAATTGCACCTTTTTAGGCTCACAGTCACAAGCTATATTACCTTATGATCAATCGTTACATATGTTGTCAGCTTACTTGCAGCAAGCCGAAATGGAGAGTAATGGTAAATCAGTTAATTGGCAAGGTGAGGCCATAGACTACCCTACCGTTCCCTCTATTTGGGGAGAATTAGGTATTAATGGCCAACATGCTTTTTACCAGTACTTACATCAAAGTAATAACATAGTACCGGCCGATTTTATTGGCTCAGTTGAAAGTGTTACCCCCGTTCAAGGACACCATGAAACCTTAATGGCAAACTTTTTTGCTCAAACACAGGCATTAATGCAAGGTGTCAATGAACAACAAGTTCGAGCGGACTTAAAAGCCAAAGGAAGAACCTCAGATTATATTAATAAAGTTGCTCCGCATAAAGTGCACAAAGGCAACCGCCCTACCAATACCATTTTGATGAAACGCATATCACCACGTTCAATTGGCAGTTTAATTGCGCTGTATGAACACAAAATATTTACCCAAGGTATTCTTTTGCAAATATGTTCGTTCGATCAATGGGGCGTAGAGCTTGGTAAAGGTTTGGCAAATAATATTCAGGCTGAATTGTTCAGTAATACAATTAATGAAAACTATGATAGCTCAACTTTAGGTTTAATCCGCTTTTATCAATCACAAAAACAAGGGTTAAGTTGATGATGACCTATACTTTATCTACAAGCTTTGGTGAAGAAGTTCATATTACTAATTACGGTGCCAGAATAATAAAATGGCAAACCCAAGTAAATGAGCAACAACGCAATATAATATTGGGCTATGAAAACACATCGGATTATTTAAATGATAAGTATTACCTTGGTGCAATAGTCGGGCCTTATGCAAATCGCATCAAAGATTCGAGAATTGATAACCTAAATAAAGATAATATTGCTATCAATTTAGCTAGTAATGAAGGCAAGCACCAATTGCATGGAGGGCCTTTAGCACTAAGTCATCAATTATGGGATGTTGTATCGCAATCTAAGAATACACTTATTTTATCTTGCATACTTAAAGATGGGTTTAATGGGTATCCAGGTCCTATTCATTTTGTCGTGACTTATAAACTAAAAGAGAAGGGTAAGGCTGAGGTTAGTTTACTTACCAACATTAAAATAACGAGTGAAAAAAACACAATTATTGGGCCAACAACACATCCATATTTTAACCTATCTGGTACTCGCGAAAACGTAAGTGAACACTATTTACAATTACACGCTAATGCTTATACCGAACTAGACCAAAGCAACATACCTACAGGGCGAGTTATAGATATCAATAATAATGACAAGTTCAATTTTAAAAATAAAAGAACATTAGGCTTCAAAGGAGGAATACATAAACTGGATGACAACTTTATTATTCAATCTATATTAAGTAAAAAGACCATAGAACAAGCGGTGTTATCTAGCCCTAATAACGATATACACCTTCACGTATTGTCAAACTACCCTTGTCTACAAGTATATACTGGTGAACACTTGTCAGCACCTTTCATAGCGCACCAAGGAGTTTGTTTAGAACCACAATTTGCGCCTAACAGTCCTAATCAGTCAAATTTTATATTTGAGTTAACTACCCCTGAAAAACCGCTCGAGGTGTCAATAGAATATCGTTTAGTTAAACCAAAAGTTCTCGGCTAGACTCACGTTCAACAATTTCAAAATCAAGCACATGCCTAAATTCTCGACTAGAAAATTTTGTGCTATCCGCAAATTTCTTTGATGCCAAAACCTCAATCGCTAATGCTGCCATTTCTTGAATTGGTTGTCTGACTGTAGTTAAGTGTGGCGTTACTGTAGTCGCTAAATGACCATCATCAAAACCAACAACAGATAACTGTTCTGGGATCTTCAATTGATTCATATGCGCTGCTGATATTACTGCTGCAGCCATTTCATCGTTAGCAGCAAATATTGCTGTTGGTTTATCTTTAAGCTTCAGCATGTTTTTAGCCGCTTCAAAGCCAGAGTCATAGGTAAATTGTCCTTGTTCAATATACTCAGGTGGCACATTAATTTGATTAGAGCGCAGAGCATCTAAATAGCCCTGATATCTTAAGCGACTCGCTCCTTGGTTTTGATTACCTATGATATGTCCTATTTTTCTATGCCCTTGTTTAATGAGCATTTCAGTTATATCAAAGCCAGCTTGATAATCATCCATACAAATATATGGAGACAAATTTAGTTGTGAGTCTGGAGCAATTCGGACAAAAGGAACATTAGCTTCAGTTAACGTGGTCAATACTTCTGGAATATCACAAACGGGAGGCAATAAAATAATACCATCAACTTGGGTTACTTCGATCAAATCTTTAACGGCGATAATTGATTTTTCGATGTTCTCATCGATTTCATCCGCAACTAAATGATGACCCGTTGCTCGGCAAGTTTTTAAACCGCGCAATAGAAACTTACTCACATAAGAAGTATCTAAGTCAAAATATAGTAAGCCAATAAGGAAAGTTTGCTTACCTGCGAGACGGCGTGCAGCTACATTCGGACGATAATTAAGGGCTTTTACTGCCGCCAAAACTAAAGCTGTTTTTGCCTCACTAACTTTTGTGTCTTTACTCATGACTCTTGATACTGTCATAGTTGACACACCGGCTTTTTCAGCAACGTCTTGAATGCGAGCTCTTTTTTCTTTAGTCATTTGTTGAGTTTTTTCCTGTTCACCCAGTCATTAGCTGAGAAGAAACACTATAAATCTAAGTGTACTCTAACAAAAATTGTTAGCGATATCATTGGATTTGATATTATTTCTTTTCTTAAAAGGGTTAAGACTAAAACACTCAGCATATAATTCTAACTCAACGGTAAATACTTGATGAGGTTAATTATAAAATAAAAGAGAAAATGCTTAATTTAAAGAGAAAAAATAAAATAATAAACCCATCTCGGTTTGTGCCCCAAAGCGCCATAGAATTATTAATTTCATGTCAGCTTTATGATCATAAAGCTGACCCTCTTTGCAACTGATTCTTTATGTCACCAAACACAAATTAAGTATTAAAATAGAATTTATATTTTGTTCCGCTTTCGTATCTTTGAAGACCTTTTTTGATGTTGATTTAGGGTATTAGAAAAGGTCGGCTAAGTGGCAAAAGTGATCATTAAGGTTCATTCTCATTTACTGATTTATAACCTCAAACATTATGCGTTGACACACATATAAATTTTTTTCATAAAATCCTTCTTTTAACTATATTTTGTATTTTATTTTACGCTTATATTTATATCTCAAAATAGAATAATTTTTTGTTAGGTTTAATAAAACCAGAATACTTTTGCATCATTTTCAACCAAATATTATGTAAATCATTCCTTTTGGCGGCATAATGGCGCTTTTATTACGTCACCGACAAGGTAAAATGCCAAATAATATCTACGCTAATTTCAATGAGAGATTCGAATGTTCATAAAAGACAGCAGAAAACAAATGCATATTTCACAAGAGCAATTAGCTGAAATATCAGGTTTAAGTTTAAGGACTATTCAACGAGTTGAAAGTGGTCATCGCATAGGGTTTGCTTCATTAAGAGCTTTGGCTAAAACATTTGATATTAATGTAGATTTATTAGAGCAGGAGCTTTATTCCATGGATAATATTATTAAAGAATACAAAGATTTTCCATTATGGTTACGACTATACATTGGCAGTGGTTGGTTTTCAGCATCGAGAAAGGAATTTCAACGAATAGAAATATTTTTTGTTGTTTTTTCACTTTTCACTACCAGCTTTTGGTTATCTGGATTCTATTTACAATATGGTCCTGCCCCACTGCCTTTTATTGATGTTAGCATAGACAGTTTGTTCGGGTTTTGTAGTGTCTTATTATTACTAGGTGCTTACAACAATTCTATTAGTATTAGATTAGGTGATAAATACGATATCTGGTCAAAATTAGAAGCCACACAACCTGATACGATGTTTGGAATTTTTAAGCGTAAGAAAAATAAAGATTAGTGGCTGAAATTAACTAACAGTAACGTATTAGAAAACTGAAGCTGACTCCCAATTATGAAAAAGATGAGAGCACCATTTAAGTGGGTGCTTTCATCTACACGAGCTTCTATCCATTTAGGTGGAGATGATCAATGCTTGATTTACTTATATAACTAAATAACTAAATAACTAAATAACTAAAACTTTAAATTGAAAACATATTAAATTGGAAAATATTTCACCCGCAATTTATGAGATATATAGTAATCAAAAACTTAAAAGCTAATTAACACATTTTAATCTACTGGCATTTGCTATACCAGTAATCGACCAGCCTATTTTATAATCCAATAAATACTTACCTTTTTCTGAATACACAACAAAATAAAACTTATCCTTTAAGCCTACTTGAGATTTCATCCAGTCACTGTTATTTATGACAACACTTCCCGGAAAGTAAATCAGCGAATTTAAGTCAACAGAAATACTGACTTCATCACTAGGCCCTTGCAAAATATATCCAGCGTAATCACCTCTTCTCAGTTTAACTATCTCACTTTCAGACATATAATTACCTAAAGGAAAGTAGTAAATATCAGTATTCACGGTATCATTATTCGGCACAGAGAAAAGTATGCTAGCTTTGATATATTTCGCTGAAAAACAATTTTCGTAGTGATTTAACGTTGAACTACTAGTAGTGCATCCTCCCAATAGAAATATTACAATATACTCAAAAAATCGTCTTAAATACGAAAAAGCACGACTACTCAATTCGTATTGTGGAATAGTTATTTCTAATATTCGCATTGAAGTACCCTCCATGAGAGTCGGCATTTAACAGCTCAGTGAATACATCTAAAGTCACATTGGAATATCGATAAACACTGCCATCATTAAACTCAATATCCAATAAATAATTAATGCCAGAGTGACCAAATGACAAAATAGCAGATGAACTAGCTTCCCATTGCCCGTACATAGGATAAGGACTAAAACTATATGCAATCCTTTTCATTTGATTAGATATTTCAGTCGCTTGCCCTAATGGAACTAAATACGAACTTTCTAGAGAATGCCCTGTACTATCAACAGGGTTTTCAGAGCTATCATAATTTGAAGGTGTTGCTCCGAACATATCTCTAACAAGCTGCATTATTACATCATTGTCATTTGTAACATGACCAACAATATCAGGATATAGACTTGATATTGTCCCACCTGGTATATCTACAGGCGTAGCTATTTGCATAATACCTAACATTGGGTAGTCGCTTAGAGAATACCCATTAGGAAATAAATAATTAGAATATAAATTATTCAAAATTGCATTGCCGTAAAAATTCCCTTGGGAGTGTGTAATCATTACGACTCTACTACAAGTATTCAAAATACCTTCTAGTTTTGATAGAGCTAACAGGCTATCTTCTTCATTAAGTGTTGATTCATATTCAACGTTAATATCTTGAAGAAACTCAGCTATTGCTTTTTTAGCTCTTTCAGTATTAGAGCTTTCATTATTCAAAAAGTCTATAATAACATCAGCAGCATCGTCATCCTCCCATTTCTGTCGGGCAACTTCAAAAATTTGTGATAACTTATTTTCATCTTTATTGTGTTGACCTTGTATATTGGGATTAAAGCCATCCTCTTGCAAATACGCTATTATAAACCTCTTCAAAATACTTTTATTAGCATAAAATTCACTATAATCAGTAAACATTCCATTCATGTAAAATGACTCTATTTTGTCAACATTATGCTCACACGCAGCATATGAGTTTGAAGAAAGTAAGACTCCTAAAAAAGCTAAAGCTATATTTTTTAATTTATTCATTATTCTGTCCTTAGAATTATAATGATGTACAAGGGTTTTCAAGGGATGCTTCTAACAAATTATTATTAACCATGTCTGATAATCTGTTTTGAATCAAAAAATTTACTTCAACTCGATCAATCGTGTTGAAGTAATCACTTTTCTTCCAGGCTCGTACCAATGGATTTTCAAAGTTGATTTTTCGTTTACATAGCTCAGCTAACGTAAGCCCCAGAATAACCTCCGTAGCATAGTCAGCTGTAATGGCATCAATATTATCCTTTAGGACCATCAAGTGATGATAATTTTCACCTGCCTTGAGTGCAAACTCCTTAATTTCCCTTGTTTTGTTACTCATGACAATTTTTATTTCATAATCGTCTCGAATGTTATTTTGATTCTCATCTACACCTATTAATGTCAAGAACTGGGGATTAGAAGACTCGAGACTAGGTAATTCAAATCCTATTGCAGGATGTGAAAACTCTACCCATTTATGTGTTACATATTGAGAATCTAAAGGTATAGGCCACATAGAAATAGAAAAATAATTTTTCCCATTAAAAGATACTGACTTGCCAAGCTTATACACTCGTTTAGGTTGCCATTCACCTATTTCTGTTAACTGTACTTTTGCCCATGAATAACGGCTGTTTTTAGGAAAACTTCCTTTTACTTTATGCCTTGCAACCCAAAGGTTGTTTGAGTGCCTCACATAGCTACCACGAGAATATTTAGTATTATCATTATACAAATCAAAATCGGCATATTCCTTTGCCAATAGAAATGATGGAAATAAGCAAATTATAAAAACAAGCGTATTTTTCATATTAAATCCCTTTTTATATATTTTAATTAAGTTTATTCCATAAACCTGAAAGAGCATTAGTACATGTTATTATTAAATTTATACATAAGATTTTAGTAGGGTACTCCTGTTCAAATTATTCATAAAATTTAGACAACAATCAATTGAGTTGTTAATGACTATATTCAACTATTATTAAAACATCACACTGCGGTCATAAATTATAGATTAGGTGATAAATACGATATTTGGTATTTTTTTAGCGTAAGAAAAATAAAGATTAGTGGCTGAAATTAACAACTTGTAATTATGTGAACCTTCATGCACATTAAATAGAAACAAAAAGGGTGTGCATGAAACAATCAATTCTAATTCCAGCTAGCATTTTACTAACTTCAATAACTGCATTTTCTCATGCTGCACAATCTCCTATTGCTATCGCCATTCACGGCGGCGCAGGTACAATAGAAAAAAGTCGCTTTACCCCAGAAAAAGAACAAGCTTACCGAGCAAAACTTACAGAGGCTGTAGAAGCGGGTTATGCTGTGTTAGATAAAGGTGGCAGCAGTCTAGATGCTGTTACTACGGCAATAAATATACTTGAGAATTCGCCATTTTTTAATGCAGGTCGTGGCGCTGTTTATACGCACGATGAAGAACATGAAATGGATGCCTCAATAATGTATGGAAAAAATCGCCAAGCGGGTGCTGTAGCAGGCGTAAAACACATTGAAAACCCCATTAATCTTGCACGCTTAGTCATGGATAAATCTGTCCATGTAATGCTCAGCGGTGATGGCGCAGAAGAATTTGCAAAAACTCAAGGTGTAGGGTTAGTTGATAACAAACTTTTCGATACCCCACACCGCTATAAATCTTTAAAACGTGCCAAAGCCAAAATGGTGAAAGCCAAAAAGCAAAATAAAAATTATCAAGCTGCCCATAACGAACTCGATGTTGAATATAAAGTTGGCACAGTCGGCGCTGTAGCACTTGATAAAGAAGGTAACATATCAAGTGGCACCTCTACGGGGGGTATGACAAACAAACGATTTGGCCGTATTGGAGACTCCCCTGTCATTGGTGCAGGAACATTTGCCGATAATAATTCATGTGCTGTTTCAGCAACTGGCCATGGTGAATATTTTATTCGTTACAATGTCGCAGCGGATATATGCGCCAGAGTTCAGTACCAAGGAAAAACCATAGACCAAGCTGGTAAAGAAGTTATTCACGATGTGCTAATGCCTGTGGGCGGCACTGGTGGTGTGATTATCATTGATACTAAAGGTAATGTGAGTTTACCGTTTAATACTAAGGGAATGTATCGAGCAACCAAATCTGATAGCTTACCAACTTATGTTGGGATCTTTAAAGATGACTAGATTTAAATTTTTTAAATAGTCTATTTTTAATAGTTTTAGTTATGATCTTCCATATAAAAATTATACTTTTCAAAATCTAATAGCAACATCACGGATAAAACTTGTATTGTGAAATATTTATTCTGCTTCTTAATGGGTGCTGTCTCATTTTACTTACTTTCAACATTCATTAATCATTCAAATAGTGACATTAATGAGAGTAAGGAAAGTACACTAGGTAATATTTCAAGTATTTCTACAACTCAAAACCCAATATCTCAGCTAGCAATAGAAAGACCAGATGAACTTATTGCACTAGAAACAGCGATAAATACAAAAAAACAAACAACTTTAACCACACAACTGAACTTATCAACAAACAAATTATTATCTGAAAAAATCGTTGAACTCGAAGCTACAAACCTAAAATTAGAGCAAAAATATCAGCGCACTAAAAGAAAGTTAATGGAAGTTACCAGGGAAAAAGAAGCGCTTGATGAGAGTAACATCTCTGATAGCCAAATGCTGAGTTTAGTCGATGATGAATTTGCCCAATTTAGACGACAATCTAAAGGAAAACAACGTGATAACCTCTATGAGTTTCATCAACAGGAGGTGGACTTAAACTGGGGCTATCAAATGAATATACACATCGCTGATTTTATTCAAACTCATTACAACAGTAGTTTAGTTTCTCTTGAAGGGCTAACTTGTAAGCTTGATACCTGTGAACTACTGGTGAGTGAATCAGAAAGTGGCGGTTGGCCGCCAATAATGAGGGGGATGCGTGAACAACCTTGGTGGGCGTTCACCTCTACTCAATCTTCTAGTCGCTTTGGGGATAATGACAAGAACTTATATTATTTGTATTTGTCTAACTAATGGCTTTATAAACTAGTGCAATACTAACTCTAAAATTACTCATCAGTTGAAAATAACGCCTTCAACCATTGTTCAAATAACTGAACTTTCCGCCATGTAAAATGATGTGCAGGAGCCACTAGGTATAAGGTTCGAGTGCTTACATATGAATAATCTAATACATTAATTAACTGACCTGATTTCAAGTTTTTATTCACTAAAGCTTTGCTAACAAAGGCAATACCTTGACCTGCAATAACACTTTGAATAATTGGCAGTGCATCCGTTGTTCTCAAATAGCTGTTCAATTGACTTTTTTCAGCATCAAATCGATAACAGCAATCAACAATAGCTTCTTGGATATCACTGCTGGTATCTTCAAGTAGAGGTAGAGCAAAAACAATCTCAGGATCGATACTACCAGTCCCAGCTAATAAAGGACTACCGACCAAAATAATTTCATCGTCAATTAATTTACGACTTTCTAAACCCTTGTAATTACCAAGCCCTCTTCTTATCGCAATATCGACGTTATTTGAAACGAATGACTCTAAGTTATTGCTAGGAATAAATTGTACACGTACCTCGCTATTACTCTCTTGAAAATGATTAATTTCAGGAATAAGAAGTAATGAAGTGACTGAGTGAAGTGCGGCAATTTTCAATTCTCCGCTATTTTTCTCACCTGTAACGGCATTTACCCCCATTTCAATTTGCTTAAAAGCACCTTCTATAAAGGGAAGTAACTGTATTCCCTGTGCATTAAGCTGTGTTTTCTTGTTATCTCGAATAAACAAAGAAGTAGAAAAATACTCTTCTAACAATCTGATTTGTTGGCTAACTGCAGCTTGTGTCACAAATAACTCTTCGGCCGCAAGTTTAAAGCTACTATGTCGAGCGGCGGCAAGAAATACACGTAATGATTTTAGTGGGGGTAGTCGCATACGGCTCCAGTGACATTAGAAAAACTTAAGCGAAGTTAAGTTTATATCGTTTGTTTGTTAACTACGCAAGGTTTAAATTTACTTACGAAATCAACAAACACTCAATGAGAACATAATGAAACAATCTACCAAATCACTTACAACAGCAATATTATCAATAGCCTTATTAGCATATACAACCTTAACGAGTACCGTACAAGCAGCCGAAGGAAAACTCACATCAGCAATGGGCTATCCATACAAACCACTTATTAACCGCGCAAATTCAATTAAAATTATCTATAGTGAAAACAGTAATAACATTGATTGTAAAGTTGTCTTTAATTGGAATGATCAAAAACTTGTATCTCAATCAATGTTAGTAAGTCGAGAGAACTTTAAAGATGAACCACTAGCGAGTTGCTTAACCAGAGAAAAAGCAAAATCAATGCTTAAAGTGACATTTCAATAACTTCACTAGCGTTAGATGGTAAATATTGGCAGTGCACGCATTGCCTTTACATTCTGTTTAACAAGCACGTTAATTAAACCACACTTATCCTTGAGCTAAAGGATAAGTAAACAAAGAGAGATGAATCATATTTAAGCTAAAATGTAGTAAAATAGCATGCCAAAGTTTACCTGTATGTAAATAAACGAAACCATATAAAAAAACCTGCTAATGTAGCGACTATTACATAATTAAAGCCACCTGAATAATGCGCAATGCCAAACAAGAAACTAGCAATTATTAGCCCAGACAAAGGGTTTAATAAGTTTGCTAATTTTTGCTGAATAAATCCTCTAAAAAACACCTCTTCTACAACGCATGTTAATAACAAATTATTTAACGCGAATAACAACCACCAGCTTGGTAATTGGGGCTCATAGTTTATTAATGATAATAAAGTAGCAAGGCCAAATAGTAGAATAAAAGAAAACACGACTATGGCACTTAACCTTAGGCTATTTAATTTTTTAAAAAGAGTGACGGGTTTGTTATTTATTAATATGGCCGGGTACAGTAGCAGGAGAATAAATAAAATTAGCGGTTTATCAAAGTTTAGGTACAGCGAGAATGGCGTACTATGAATGCCTTTGGTGGCATTACTTAATACCTGAAAATTATTAAATCCAGGTATTAAGTGCGCAGCTAATGCGATGCAACTGATGATAACTAAAGCGGATATAACCGCTTTAATTGATTTATTGGGTGTTTTATTGGTGTAAAACGGCATTGCTAAAAAAATTGTTATACAAGTAATGCCGACTATGTCTATCGTGTTGTAAATAATCCCTGTGACTAACGTTCCTCCAAGTAATAATGGCCATAATCTAGGTTTCACGAAAGTACTGATGATAGTAATAACTAGGAAAATCCAAGGTATTACTTGTGGGAATAACTGTGGTGTTAACAACATAGAAACGATATTTTATAGTTATTTGGGTGTAAGTTAGCACAATCAAACATTAGTATGAATGATTTAAATTAGCTGATAAATTCATTTTTATTTAATAACAATGCCGACGGAAATTTCCATTGATATCACACGGCTAACCTGGTCAACTAAATTCAGTCACCTGTCGCTAACTAATAATAAAAAGAAAACAAAGCAATAAAGCCTTTAAATGAAAATGATTCTATTTTTTGTTGGACTTGGAATACAGCAAAAAATAGTCTACGATAAAAATCGTACAAAGTAGAAGTTTAACAATAATTACAAAAATATACCTACAAAAGGACGGTAAACAATGAAACGATTATTCCTACTTATTTTGTTATCTATACCAAACATCGCTACGGCTTTAGATAGCAATATTTCTATCGGTAAAACGATAGAAATTGAATCTAAAATCCTTAATGAAAAACGCAGTATTCAAGTTCATCTCCCTGATGCCTACCGTAACGGGGAAACTCATTTTCCAGTTCTATATCTCACCGATGGACCAGGCCATTTTCGCCACACAGTAGGCACGATGAACTTTCTCGCTAGGAATGGTCGCATCCCTCAGATGATCATTGTAGGTGTTGCAAATACGGATAGAACGCGTGATTTAACCCCTAAAATATTAGTATCAAAAGACGAGCGATTTCAAAATGGTGGAGGCGCTGATAACTTTTTAAACTTTTTTGAACAAGAATTGATCCCCTATATCGAAAAAAACTATCGAACTCAGCCCTATCGTGTATTTAGTGGTCATTCATTCGGTGGACTATTTGCCATCAATGCTTTTTTAACAAAACCAGAATTGTTTAATGCCTATATTTCAGTCAGCCCAAGTTTATGGTGGGACGACGAACGCTTAATAGATGATGCTAAGGATTTTTTTAATAAAACAAAGTCTCTTGACCGTACACTTTTTGTCACCATGGCGGCTGAAGGCGATCGAATGATCACCCCGTATAACAAATTTGTTAATGTGGCAAAAGAAAGTAAAGCTAAGGGTTTGATATTTGCCAGCAAAGAATTTGATGATGAAGATCATGGCTCTACCGTATTACGTAGCCAATATTTTGCTTTAAAACAAGTTTGGGATGGCTGGAATATGCCACGTGAAGTATTCGACCAAGGGCTTAGCGCTGTTCAAGCACATTACAAAAATATAGCGAAAAAGTTTGGTTTTGAGGTACAAGTACCTGAAGGATTGATTAATAACCTAGGATACAGTGCATTAGGCGATAAAAAATTAGATAAAGCGATAGAAGTATTTGCTTATAACGTTAAAATGTATCCAAACTCAGCCAATGTTTACGATAGCTTGGCAGATGCACAAGAGAACAATGGAGAACTAAACAAGGCCCATAAAAATTATGCCAAAGCATTAGAATTAGCAGAACCAAATGATGCTAATAAAGCTATGTTTGCCATGAACAAAGAGAGAGTCGCTAAGCTTTTAGCAGGAACATCTAAAGATACTGGGGAATAAAAGTAAATTGAGTAGCGACATTGATTAACACTCAATGTCGCAAATAATGGTGTCTTTAATCCCTACCCGCCCCTAATTTATGCCTCCATTTATTTTCACCCCACTAACTTTTACTCATACCTGCACAATTCTTTTTATTAAGTGTTTCAAATAGATACTAATAGTGGTTAAATAACAATCATCAATATCGATTTAAACAATAATTATAATATATATAAAAGAGGTCATTGAATGGAAAAGGTTAATAATGAACACATTATAAAAAATGAAAACTTATTTAGAGCTTGGGTTTGCCTGCCATTAGCCATTTTATTTGTCTTACTATCAATCAACTCTGTAGCAACTTCTGGGATGGTTGTTTTTCAAGTATTATTTATTTTAATGGCGATATGTTTTTCTTTAAGTGCACTTTTTTATGCTGCTCACTATACAAATGAACGCTATGAAGGTAGTACAGAGCCACAGTTTGAGAACAAAAACTTATCTAAAGCGATTAAATTTTCGCCGTTAGCTGTTTTTTTTACTTTCGTAGCCATTAACTCAATTACAACCTCTGCACACACTGTTTTTCAAGCAATATATGTGGTGATGGCTTTATTATTGATTTTAAGCACGATTGCCTATGCCGCATTTTATAGCAATGATTGCTATGCACAAACGGCTGACCATTAATCTAAAGAGATCATAGCAAGTTTTCGTTCAACTATATAAAGCCGCATTTTGCGGCTTTTTTATTTAACTGATTTTGTAAATCGGACTTTATTTTCAACGGATCTATTGTTGGTACTTATGTTTACTATTGGGTTTTAAAATAACAAAGGAATAATCATCAAGGTTACCGTGTACATTTATTAACCACTTTAAAGTTGGTTTTCGCTATAATAGAGATATGACGCATTTAAACAATTAAGAGGCAGAGGTTTATCATGCAAATTCAACCAAACAGCCATAACACCATAGCATCTAGCCAAGCTAATTCAGCTGAATCAGTTAACAATAATGTAAGTGCCTATCAACAAAGTAAAAAAATGCAAGATATCGCTATTTTAACGGCGACGAGTAAAAATGGTATTGCCGATAATCCAATGGATTTACTTTATAAAACCGCTATTGAAGAAATAAACAAAGAGTTAGAACCCATACTTGGTAAAAATGCAGCACAATCGGCATACGAATCAAATTTAGATGTATCTCCCGAAGCAACTGCGCAACGTATAGTACAAGGAACTACCGCTTTTTATGACGCTTTTAAGAAACAAAATAGTGAACTAAGTGATGAGGAATCATTAACTAAGTTTATCGATGTGATTAGCTCTGGCATTGATAAAGGGTTTGAGGAAGCTAAAGGTATTTTAGACAGTTTATCTGTACTCGAAGGTGATATCGAGACCAATATTGATTTAACTTACGACTTTGTTCAGCAGGGGTTGGTTAATTTTCAAGAGCAGTTTTTAGCAAGAATAGCTGAAAGTGATGATGAGGTTGAGACACCTTCCACTGAAACATAATTGAGTTTACACTCCGAGGGATCAGGAGTTTGTTGAAGTGGCTAAAGCTGTTCGAGTTTTATTTCTCTGTTTGGCGTCGCGGTCTACTGCATCCCTGCTGTCACTGATCTCACCTCTTTATTTATCCTAAAGTTTTCATGCTACATGCCGATAACGTTACTGAGCCAGAGTAACTAATTTTATGATAACTATAAATTCTTCAACAATGCACATAGGTAGTTATGCCAATTATTCATCTTTATCGTCAGTAAATACTGCTGATAAGATGAATGTTGCTCAAAATAGTACCATTCAAAGTAATCACCAGGGCCAATCAGACAGTGCACAAGTCAACATATCCCCTGAAGCTAGAGACAAATTAGCACAAGAACAAAGTGAGTTAGGGCAAAAGTTAGCACAGCAACTGCACCCTGATAGTGTAGAAGACACCAAAGAGAACAAAAGTGATGTTGATACAGAGTTTCTGGATAAATTAATTGAACAAACAAAAGAGAAAATTAAAGAAGTACAACAAGAGCGTCGTGCACTCAATAGTGATAATTCAGAACAAGGACAACAAGAGAAAAGGATGCTTGATAGCCAGCTGATGTCACTTAACGGCACTTTATTAGGTTTATTTGGCAAGAAACTATCTGCAATAGAGTAAGGTAATGGTTAGCTGCTAAGTTTATTCCTGCTGAGAAGGGATCAGGAGTTTATTGCAATGTCAGTGGTAATTACAAGCTGTTGGAGTTTCATTCTCTGTTTGGCGTCGCGGTCGACTGCATGGGTGCAGTCACGCTACGATAGACTTACCACTTATCTAAATTGAGTTCCGTTGCTGATAAGAGACCAAAGGTTTTTGATCTAGCGGTGATAACTATAAGTGCTAGGGGTTTATTTCTCTGTTTGGCGTCGCGGTGGCGACGGCACAGAAAGGGGAACGAACGCTCCGCTCCCCTTTCCAATCCCCAGAGCGCCCTGCACAGCAAACACTCCAACTAAATTTAGGCGATAAGTCTATTCCTGCTGAAAATCGTCCCTTCACACAGCAGTCTACGCCATCTCGGTAACTGCTCCTGCGTTACTCTACTTCCTGCATCCATGCAGTCACGCTTCGATAGACTTACCACTTATCTAAATTCAGTCTCTATTGCTGAGAAGGGATCAGGAGTTTTCGGCTCTAGTCGTGATAAATAATCAAAACTAACACTTTATCTTTAATTCACCACAGATGAACCAAACGCCAAGTCTGCTCCATTAAATGCCTCCATGATGATCAATATTCATGTATCACTGGCATGAATGCCCGTGAAAGCGCTGTAGTGCATGGATGCACGTTCAGCGCTGGAATATTGGGCAGCATGGAGGACAGACGTTTAATGCAGCGGCGCCGAGGCGACTGCATGGATGCAGGAGGAAGCGCAGGTGCAGTTGCCGATATTCCAGAGGGCGAGAGCTGAGACAGTCTCTATTTAGGTGTCGCCACCACAGTGAAAAATAGCTCAACTGACTCTGACCTCTTAAAAAAAACAACTAAACCTATAATTTTTGATCTAAAACAAACATAAGATATAAAAGCATATGTTTTTTTTTTAAATGCCATTACTTAAAATGACTTTTGCTATTCTTTCACTAAGTACTTATTATTTTCATACAAAATGTAGAGAGTTTAATTTGCCAGAGCATTTATTAATTATAGAAGATAGCCAATCCATTGCGAAAGTGATTGAGCGTATCGGCCTTTCTCTGGGTTATAAAGTAACCAAAGCAACAACTTTCGCTCAAGTCAAAAAACTTTTAGCCAACAAAAATGATTATTTTGTCGCTACCATAGATTATGGTTTGCCAGATGCTAGGGAAGGAGAAGTTATTCCGTTTGTATTAGAGCATGACATACCCAGTATTGTTATGACAGGAAGAATGGACAACAATACCCGCAAAAAAATATTAAACCTTCCCGTGATTGATTACATCACTAAAGAAAACGCTCAGGCTTATCACTACTTATTAAGGGTATTAAACGGACAGCTCACCAATCGTAGAATAGGTGTGCTAGTTGTAGATGATTCTCTTACCGCTCGGAATCATGTAGCCCAATTATTACAGCGCCGTAATTTTAGTGTTTTTAAGGCCTCTGATGGTACTAAAGCATTGAACATGTTAAATACACATCCTGAAATAAAAATGGTAATTACAGATCATGAAATGCCAGGAATGGATGGCATCGAGCTTATCCAAACGATTAGGAAAGATCACGCCAAAACTGAATTAATTATCATAGGAATTTCAGGCGCTAATAAACACTTTCAATCGGCGAGATTTATTAAAAACGGAGCTGATGACTTTTTAAAGAAACCATTTTGTCCAGAAGAGTTTTATTGCCGAATAATGCAGAACATAGAGAAACTGCAATATATTGAAGAGATAGAAATGGCGGCCAACAAGGATTATTTAACCTCTTTATTTAATCGTCGGTATTTTCTCAAACAAGCCGAAATTATTCATAAAGCACTTGCGGAGTCATCCCAAGCTTATGTTTTAGTTATTATTGTGGTAGATGAATTTAAGAAGATTAATGAAAACATTGGCCATGAAATGGGGGACAAGGTGTTGCTAGAATTGTCTAAGTTATTCAGTCATCACTTTAAAGATCAGTTAATAGCACGTTTTGGCGGAGCGGAATTTGGTGGACTTTTGCATGATGAAGATGAAGAAATCATAGAAGAGCGATTAAAACAATTTAGTATAGCCGTCTCTGAATATACAGTTACCGCTAAAAAAGAATCACATAATTTTAGTGTGAGTATTGGGGGGACTATTGTAAACCATGAGCTTACGATAAAAGCATTGCTACGCGAGGCTGATGGAGCACTGCATCAAGCGGTAGACAATGGAGGAAATAACACTGTGATGAATGGTTTTATTGAATTGTTATAATCAAAAAGAAGGGATTAGGAGTTTGCTGAACTTTTAGTGCTAAATAACTAAAGATATCAGACCTACTTTTATCCTGATGCAGTTGAAACAAACTCTAAGTCTGCTCCATTAAACGCCGGAGTGATGTTCAATATTCACGCTGTCACTGGCATGGATGCACGTTCAGCGCTAATACGTCGAAGAGTATTGGGCAGTAAGAAGGAAACACATTTAGTGCAGAAGCGACGGAGAGTCCAGAGAGGGTTCGTCGCTTAACCCTCTCTGGGTGTCGTCGGCACCCTGACAACTATAGAAAACACAAACTACAACTTTGATTTCATCTATCGTCAACAATTAACTTTTTTATATTCTTTGATTCTTTTTGTGTCGCGGTGGCGACGGTACAGAAAGGGGAACGAATGCTCCACTCCCCTTTCCAATCCCCAGAGCGCCCTGCACACAGCAGTCTTCGCCATATCGGTAACTGCTCCTGCGTTACTCTACTTCCTGCATCCATGCAGTCACGCTTCGATAGACTTACCACTTATCTAAATCAAGTTTCCTTTGCTGAGAAGGGATAGAAGTTTGTTGTGATACTGGTGTTAAATAATAAAACTAGACAATTAAATGAGTTTATAATCACTACAGAAGAACCAAACACCAATTCGGCTCCACTAAACGCCGGAATGATGATCAATATTCATGTATCACAGGCATGGATGCCAGTGAAAGCGCTGTAGCGAATGGGTTATGCTCAGGATGAACGGTAAAGCGGGGTGCCATGGATGGCAAAGAGCGCAGCACGTTCAGCACTGATACGTCGAAGGGTATTGGGCAGCATGGAGAACTACGTTTAGTGCAGCAGCGACGGGTGAGTCCAGAGAGGGTTCGTCGTTTAACCCTCTTTGGGTGTAGTCGGCACCCCGACGCCAGACAATGAAACAAATTCCAAGCCGGTGAGACTTATTCTCATTTGTCACCGACCCCTTTAATTCTTTAATTCTGCTTGGCGTTGCTGTGGCGACAATATAATGATGAAGAAAAACATAACCTGCAGAGTGTTTATATTTAATTTGTACCTGAGTCTGTTTATCAAGGGCAGAAAAATGATACAAATTCATCTCTATTTTAAGTGAGGCATTTTACTTTTCCACTTGGAAAATATTTTTTGGTAAGTACCATCTTGATGAATAGTAGCTAAACTTGCCGTTAATTTTTCTATAATGTTACTGTCAGTGTTAATGTTGCATGCTAGAAAAAAGTTAAGTGGTAAGCTTTTCACTTCTATAACGCGATATAATAAGTCAATAGGAACCCCAGAAAGTTTGGCTCTATGGCTAATGGTTATATCATCAGCAACAATAAAATCAATTTCAGGCCTAATCACTAATAAATTAATTAGCGATTCACTGTGTTCTAGCACGTACAGGTTTTCATTTTCAGTTAAGCCAATATTTAACATGCCAGTATGGGTAGCATCATTTTTATTAACTGCTGTTGTGAAACGCTTTAAGTCATCGATTTTTTTTATTTCCTTGCCATGTTTATTGCTTTTCAAAGACCAAATAACCGCATTGTTTTTTTCTGTGACTGGACCTATCCAAGTAAAGAGATTTTCTCTGCTTGGCAAGCGAGCAAGCGAGAAAATACAATGATTTCTTTTAGTTAATGCTAAATTGTATGTTCTTACCCAAGGGTATAGGGTTAAGCTGTAATTCACTTTAGCACGCTGAGCAACTTCTAAAACGACTTCAGTGACAAAACCAGCAACGGATGAGTCTTCTTTCATTATTTGATAAGGAGGTAAGTGCTCGGTAACAAAAATAACGTCTGCCTGACTTGCAAAGCTGTTGCTATTAAAAAAAATGAAAAAAATGGTAAAAATATATTTTTTCATAACGGCTTATATGCATCCAAGTCTTTGAATTAAGATATTAAGCATAACTTGTTTAACTAAAACCGTCTAATTTTTGCTATTTAATTATCATTGCTGGCTTTTTATTTTCGACCATGACAAATCGCACTTGGAGTTTATTTCACTGCTAGGCTTCGCGGTGGCGACGGCACAGAAAGGGGAACGAACGCTCCGCTCCCCTTTCCAATCCCCAGAGCGCCCTGCACAGCAGAACACTCAAACTGACTTTCCTTTCTACAAGAGTGGCACGAGGTTTATTCCTGCCGAAAATCGTCCCTTCACACAGCAGTCTACGCCATCTCGGTAACTGCTCCTGCGTTACTCTACTTCCTGCATCCATGCAGTCACGCTTCGATAGACTTACCACTTATCTAAATTCAGTTTACGTTGCTGAGAAGGGACTAGGCGTTTGTGAATTCAGCATTGTTGAATATTAAGTTTATTAGGATATTAAATGTATAAGCGCAAGAGAGGAAACAAACACCAAGTCTGCTCCATTAAACACCGGAATATTGATCAGCATGGAGAAAACACTTTTGATACAGCAGCGACAAGAGAGTCCAGAGAGTTCATCGTTTAATGGGGCCTTCGACACCCATACACTAAGAAATTTAGCGAACTCCAGCAAGTGAAATTTATAAAATACAAATACATTGTTTAATATTGAATTAAAATCAACAGATCTTACCCATTGATACTATTATTGTTAAAGTACATTATACAATCAAGAGTTTATGCTAGAGTTTGCTTTATTAACAATAGAAACCTAAAGTTTTGGTAATAAAGCCTAAACTATTAATTTTCAAACTTATCCGGGTCTTATTCATGAATATAGCTAATCACTTTATATTATTTATTATACTTTTGACCCCATTATCTGCGATTTCACAAAACAAAAAAATAGAAGTATATACTGAACTGCTATCGCCTTATCAAACTCAAGATGAATCAGGGAAATTATCAGGGTTATCAATCGATGTTTTCAATGCGTTACTTGAATTAACAGGTGATACGGCATCCATTAATGTAATGCCGTGGGCCAGGGCTTATCAATCAGTTATTTCTACTAAAAACTCAATGATTTTTACTATCGCTCGTACACCCAATCGAGAAAAAAAATTCCAATGGATTGGCAGTATCGTTGAAAACCAGTCATATTTTTGGGGAAATAAAGAGCATTTCAAACAGAAGAAACTTACTTTCGAAGAGCTAAAAAACTACAATATTGTTGTTTCTAGAGATTCAAATGGTCATATTTTCCTAAAAGAAAACAATTTTCCATTCATCTTTCCCGTAGTTTATGAAGAACAAGTGATTAAAATGGTTTACAGAAAACGTATTGATTTATTAATGTCTAGCACACCGACTTTATTGTCATTAACCAAAAAACTTTCAATTAATTTCGACAATTTAGTACCTATTCATAAAACAGCTGGTCGCAATACAAAACTTAGCATAGCATTCAACTTATCAAGTGACTCAAGCTTAGTATCTAGATACCTACATGCATTCGAACAACTTAAATCGAGTGGAGAACTAGCAAAACTTAGGGAAAAGTGGGGGGTAACTTCTCAATTTTAACATTGTCTCTATTTTCTTGTGAATACTTATTTGAATTAGCTTTATTGTCAGAGTGTCGAATGCATACAATATTTAGTTAAAAACTAAATACACAGCCCTCTCTTTCCTCCCTAAGTAAAACATAAATAATTAATTTAAGTGTATAGAAAATTTTCAAAATATAAGTCGTCATGAAAGCGCCTGTATCTTTAATTCATGACTCAACTTGGCTGTATACTTTACAAATACACGCTTATCACTGAGGTTTGTTTTCCTTCTAATACCGATAAATTAATTCACTTAATAACTAATTCTGTAACACATTGATGTAACAATTCATACTAGTATGGTTGTCAAAAACAAAAAAGGTCGCTTGCGCGACCTCTTTAAGGAAAAACTTGCTGTAAGCTATATTCTTACCAACCTGTTTTCTCTTTTAGTGCAGAACCAATTTCCGCTAAAGAGCGAACAGTCTTAACACCAGCAGCTTCTAAAGCAGCAAATTTCTCATCAGCAGTACCTTTACCACCGGCGATAATCGCGCCAGCGTGACCCATACGCTTACCTTCTGGTGCAGTAACACCAGCAATGTAAGATACAACAGGTTTAGTAACGTTAGCTTTGATGTATTCCGCAGCTTCTTCTTCAGCAGTTCCTCCAATTTCACCAATCATTACGATTGCTTCAGTTTGTGGATCGTTTTGGAACATTTCCAATACGTCGATGAAGTTAGTACCTGGGATAGGATCACCACCAATACCTACACAAGTAGATTGGCCGAAACCAGCATCAGTTGTTTGTTTAACGGCTTCGTACGTAAGCGTACCAGAACGTGAAACAATACCAACTTTACCTGGTAAATGGATGTGACCTGGCATGATACCAATCTTAGTCTCGCCCGGAGTGATAACACCTGGACAGTTAGGACCGATCATACGAACGCCAGTTTGAGTAAGCTTAGCTTTAACGTCAACCATATCTAAAGTTGGAATACCTTCAGTAATCGTTACGATAAGTGTAATGCCAGCATCAATAGCTTCTAAAATAGCATCTTTACAAAATGGTGCAGGAACGTAGATAACTGTTGCTGTTGCGCCAGTTGCTTCTACTGCTTCACGTACTGTGTTGAATACTGGTAAACCAAGGTGCGTTTGACCGCCTTTACCTGGGCTTACGCCACCAACCATTTGTGTACCGTAATCAATAGCTTGTTCTGAATGGAAAGTACCTTGACCACCAGTGAAACCTTGACAGATAACTTTAGTATCTTTATTAATTAATACAGACATTATTTGCCCTCCGCAGCTGCTACAACTTTAGTTGCTGCATCAGTTAATGATTCAGCAGCAATGATGTCTAAGCCAGAGTTCTTAAGAACTTCACGACCTAATTCAGCATTAGTACCTTCTAAACGTACAACAACAGGTACTTTAACGCCTACTTCTTTAACCGCGCCAATAATACCTTCAGCAATCATGTCACAACGAACGATGCCACCAAAGATGTTAACTAAAACAGCTTTAACATTTTCGTCACTAAGGATGATTTTAAATGCTTCAGAAACACGTTCTTTGTTTGCTCCGCCGCCAACATCAAGGAAGTTAGCTGGCTTGCCGCCGTGTAAATTAACGATATCCATTGTACCCATTGCTAGGCCTGCACCGTTAACCATACAACCTACAGTACCATCAAGAGCTACATAGTTTAGCTCCCATTGTGCTGCATGTGCTTCACGTTCATCTTCTTGAGATGGATCGTGGAAAGCACGCATTTTAGGTTGACGGTAGATAGCATTACCATCAATACCAATTTTTCCGTCTAAACAATGAAGGTTACCTTCGTCAGTAATAACTAACGGGTTGATTTCTAATAATGCAAAATCACAATCTTCAAACATTTTAGCAAGACCCATAAAGATCTTAACAAACTGCTTCATTTGAGTAGGGTTTAAACCAAGTTTGAAACCTAATTCACGAGCTTGGTAAGGTTGAGCGCCAACTAGTGGATCAATCTCAGCTTGGTGAATTAATTCAGGAGTTTCTTCAGCAATCTTCTCAATGTCAACACCACCTTCAGTAGAGGCCATGAAAACAACTTTTTGAGAAGCACGGTCAACAACAGCGCCAAGATATAACTCGTTAGCGATGTCAGTACAGCTTTCAACTAAAATTTTAGCTACTGGCTGACCATTTGCGTCTGTTTGATAAGTAACTAAGTTCTTACCTAACCATTGTTGAGCGAAGTCTTTGATTTCTTCTTTAGACTTAACTAGCTTAACACCGCCAGCTTTTCCGCGACCGCCTGCGTGTACTTGAGTTTTAACAACCCACATGTCGCCGCCGATTTTGTCAGCCGCTTCTGCAGCTTCTTGAGGTGTATCGCAAGCGAAACCTTCAGAAACTGGTAAACCATATTCAGCGAATAATTGTTTCGCTTGATACTCATGCAAATTCATGGTGTTTTATCCATTTATCTGTAAATGAAAGCCATCGTTTAATTATTATTTATTCAATAAATAGAAAAATGAAACAATGGCCAATGAAAAGTTGACAGATTATAGTACAAAAGCTCTAGTGACGGTAGTCAAAAGAGCTAATACTATAGTCTAAGTCGGTATACTTATATTTTAGATCAACAAATGTTTATACTAATTACTTGAATAGTTATATTAAACATCAAGCAATAAACGAGTTGGATCTTCTAACAACTCTTTAATCGTCACTAAGAAACCAACCGATTCTTTACCGTCGATTAAGCGATGATCATAAGAGAGTGCTAAATACATCATAGGTAAGATTTCAACCTTACCATCTACTGCCATTGGTCTGTCTTGAATTTTATGCATACCCAAAATTGCCGCTTGAGGTAGATTTAAAATAGGTGTTGATAACAACGAACCAAATACACCACCATTGGTAATAGTAAAGTTACCGCCAGTCATGTCAGCAATTGAAAGCTTGCCATCACGACCTTTAATGGCTAAGCCACGAATACCATTTTCAATAGCAGCCATACCTAACTGATCAGTATCTCTTAATACCGGTGTAACTAAACCGCGAGGAGTAGAAACAGCAATAGAGATATCGAAGAAGTTATGATAAACAATATCGTCACCGTCAATTGAAGCATTTACTGCTGGGTAGCGTTTAAGTGCTTCAGTTACTGCTTTAACGTAGAAAGACATGAAACCAAGACGGGTATCATGTGTTTTCTCGAACAAGTCTTTATATTGCTTACGAAGCTCCATAATTGGCTTCATGTTAACTTCGTTAAACGTGGTTAACATCGCCGTTGAATTTTTCGCTTCTAATAAACGTGTGGCAATTGTTTTACGTAAACGCGTCATAGGTACACGTTTTTGGCTACGTTCACCTAATGCTTCAGCCGGTGCTGAAGGAGCAGATGCTTTAGCTGCAGGTGTAACTTTCGCCGCACCTTTATTAGCTAACGCGGCTTCAACGTCTTCTTTCGAGATACGTCCGCCTTTACCTGAGCCTTTAACATCGCCTGCTGATAACCCTTTCTCGGTCATTAAGCGACGTACTGAAGGGCTAGCAAGCTCATCACCACTAATCGCTTCTTCTTGTGAAGCAGCAGGTACTGCTGCACTTGCGCCAGCGTTAAGTTCACCAATTTTTTGGTCGCCTAATACTGTGTCGCCTTCAACGTGAATAATTTTACCAATCACGCCGTTATCTTGTGCTACTACTTCTAATACCACTTTGTCGGTTTCGATATCAACCAAGTTTTGATCAACTGATACGGTATCCCCTTCAGCTACATGCCATGAGGCAACGGTAGCGTCAGCAACTGACTCAGGTAATACAGGTACAACAATATCAATTACCTTAGTAGCACCTGTAGATGCTGCGACTGGTGCACTTGCTTGTGCAGCAGGTGCTGCACTAGCGCCTTCGCTTAAGATGGCAATAACTTGCTCACCTAATACTGTTGCGCCTTCTTCTTGGCTAATTTCAGTAATCACGCCGTCGCTTGTTGCTACTACTTCAAGTACCACTTTATCTGTTTCGATATCTACAAGGTTTTGGTCGCGGCTAACGGTGTCGCCTGCTTTTACATGCCAAGTAGCAATTGTTGCATCAGCAACTGACTCGGGTAAAACTGGAACCTTTATTTCGGTTGTCATCTATTTATTCCTTACTCACAATCTTAATCGCTAAGCTTCAGTGAAGCTTAGCTTAAACGTAGTTAATCAACATTTAGCGCTTCATTAACTAACGCTTGTTGTTCTTTAACATGAACTGACATATAACCAACAGCTGGAGCTGCAGAAGCCTTACGGCCTGCATATGTCAAATAAGTACCTTCAGGGATAGCCGCTCTAAAATGATGCTGAGAACAATACCAAGCACCTTGGTTTTGCGGCTCTTCCTGACACCAAACAAATTGCTTCACGTGTTGGAAATCTTTCAACGCGATTTGAAGTTCTTTATCTGGGAATGGGTATAACTGCTCAATACGAATGATAGCAACATTTTCTTGCTCACTCTTACGGCGTTGATCAAGTAATTCGTAGTAAACTTTACCACTACAAAATACTACGCGCTCAACCGCTTTTGCATCTAGCTCATCAATCTCGCCAATAACATTTTTAAATTCACCTGTAGAAAGCTCTTCCAATGAAGAAACCGCTAACGGATGACGTAATAATGACTTTGGCGACATTACCACAAGTGGACGACGCATTGGACGTACAACTTGTCGGCGTAACATGTTAAATACTTGTGCAGGTGTAGAAGGCACACATACTTGCATATTATGATCGGCGCACAATTGTAAAAAGCGTTCTAATCGAGCCGATGAATGCTCTGGACCTTGACCTTCATAACCATGAGGCAACAACATAGTTAAACCACATAAGCGACCCCACTTTTGCTCACCAGAACTAACAAATTGATCAAATACCACTTGCGCACAGTTAGCAAAGTCACCAAATTGAGCTTCCCAAATAGTTAAGCCTGAAGGCTCTGCTGTGGTATAGCCATATTCAAACGCAAGTACAGATACTTCAGATAAAACTGAATCATGCACATCAAATGGGCCTTGGCCCTCTCTGATATTTTGCAAGGGTAAATAAGTACTACCATCAGTTTGATTATGCAAAACAGCATGGCGATGGAAGAATGTACCTCGGCCTGCATCTTGTCCGGTTAAACGAACACGTTTTCCTAAATCAACAATAGACGCATACGCTAAGTTTTCAGCCATGCCCCAATCGAGTAGTTTTTCACCTGATGCCATTTTAACACGATCGTCATAAATCTTTTTAACCCGGCCTTGAACAGGTTTCTCTTCAGGCAAGGTTGATATTTTACCGGCGAGTTCTTTTAATTTCTCAACAGAAATTTCTTTGTCGTAATCATCGTCCCAGTTATGACCAAGATAAGGAGTCCAATCAACAGAGTGTTCTGTCATCGGACGCCACTGGTTAACCGTACACTGACCTTCATCTAATAACTTACGATAATAAGCGGCAAGTTCATCAGCTTTAGCTTGAGTGAGTGAACCTTCACTAATTAACTGATCAGCGTATAACTGTCGTGGCGTTGCATGCTTTTTAACTTTTTGATACATCAATGGCTGAGTTGCATTTGGCTCATCAGCTTCGTTATGACCATGGCGGCGATAACAAACAAGATCAATGACCACATCACGTTTGAATTTGTTGCGGTAGTCGATAGCAATTTGAGTCACTAAAATAACAGCTTCTGGATCATCACCATTGACGTGTAAAATTGGTGCCTGAACCATTTTTGCGATATCAGTACAATATTCACCACTGCGAGTATCTTCTTGCTTGGACGTAGTAAAACCAACTTGGTTGTTGATTACCACGCGAATGGTTCCGCCCACCTTAAATGCCGTCACTTGCGACATATTAAACGTTTCTTGAACAACACCTTGACCAGCAATTGCTGAATCCCCATGAATGGTTATAGGTAAGACTAGATCACCTTTATCATCATCGCGGCGATCTAAGCGTGCTCGTACAGAGCCAATAACCACAGGATTCACAATCTCTAAGTGTGAAGGGTTAAACGCCAGTGCTAAATGAACATTACCACCAGGGGTAACAAAATCAGATGAGTAACCTTGGTGATATTTAACATCACCAGAGCTTAGAATTTCGTCATGCTTGCCAGCAAATTCATCAAATAATTTTGATGGGTTTTTACCCATCACATTAACAAGTACATTTAAACGACCACGATGAGCCATACCAATAACAACTTCTTTGCTACCGTGAATACCCGCTTGGGTAATCAACTCTTTAAGCATAGGGACGAGTGCATCGCCACCTTCTAAAGAGAAACGTTTAGCCCCAGGAAATTTTGCTCCTAGGTATTTTTCTAAACCGTCGGCGGCAATTAAGCCATTTAATAACTCAATTTTTTCATCACTAGACAACTTGGCCGTAGACTGTACAGACTCAAGACGTTGTTGCAACCAACGCTTTTCTTCCGTATCAGTGATGTGCATATATTCTGCGCCAATAGAACCACAATAAGTGTTCTTAAGTGCTTTATATATACCACCTAAATTCATTGTTTCTTGCCCAATGGCAAATGAACCTACGTTGTATTCTTTATCAAAATCGTTTTCAGATAAATCATGATGAGATAATTGCAAGTCACGAATTTTATCGCGTTGCCATAATCCAAGCGGATCTAAATTAGCGTTTTGATGACCTCTAAATCGAAAAGCATTGATCAATTGTAATACTTTAACTTGCTTAGCATCACCGCCGCCACTAGAAACCACATGTCGATACGGTTGTTTAGCAAGTTCCTTGAATTCATCACGAATAGCACTGTGATGATACTCAACTGAAGCACCTTCAATTTTAGGGAGTTGTTGAAATAATTCACGCCACTCTGCTGACACAGATTGCGCGTTATCTAGATATGATTCGTACAATTCTTCAATATAAACGATGTTTGCACCGTTTAAATGAGAAGACTCTAGCCAAGCCTTCATTACACCTTCTGGCATTGCCCTGTTCCTTTGCTGGGGTATAGCAAAAAAAGAAATGTAACTTTAAAGCTCAGTATAAAGACACTGTGCTAAACAGTTACCCTCTAAAAATAGATACACAAACTACTACATACTTCGTAGCAAGATCAATAACAGAATAATTTTTATTTTACTCTGTTATCGATTTTATTCTTTACTGCATGCTGACTAAACAGATCGAGATAATAACATCGACTTGATATGGCCAATAGCTTTAGTTGGGTTAAGCCCTTTCGGACAAACATCAACACAATTCATAATACCGTGACAACGGAATACGCTGTATGCATCTTGTAAACCATCTAAACGCTCTTCTGTTGCAGTATCACGGGTATCAATTAAAAAACGATACGCATGTAACAAACCTGCTGGTCCGATAAATTTATCAGGGTTCCACCAAAAAGACGGACAAGATGTTGAACAACAAGCACATAAAATACATTCATATAAACCGTCAAGTTTTTCACGATCTTCAATAGATTGTATGTGTTCACGCGCTGGTTGGTCTTTACCATCGTTAATCAAGTATGGCTTGATTTTTTCATATTGATTGTAGAACTGAGTCATATCAATAATTAAATCACGCACTACAGGTAAGCCCGGTAAAGGACGTAAAACAATAGTTTTTGCTTTTAAATCAGATAATGGCGTAATACACGCTAAGCCATTTTTACCGTTCATGTTCAAGCCATCTGAGCCACAAACACCTTCACGACAAGAACGACGAAATGATAACGTAGAGTCTTGTTCTTTTAATAAGATCAAGGCATCTAATACCATCATGTCAGAGCCTTCAGGAACTTCTAACTCGTAGTCTTTCATGTAAGGGGCATTATCAACATCAGGGTTGTAACGATAAATCGAAAAAATTTGTTTCATCAAAGTGCTCCTTAGTATACTCGAGCTTTCGGAGGGAAAGCTTCACGGTGAACAGGACTCATATTAACTGAGCGTTTAGCCATCTCTTCAGTCTCTGGTGTGTAGACGGAGTGGCATAACCAGTTCTCATCATCACGTTCAGTGAAATCTTGACGGGCATGAGCACCACGAGATTCTGTTCGGAAATTAGCTGCTTTTGCTGAACAAAAGGCAGTTTCCATTAAGTTATCAAGTTCTAAACATTCAATACGCTGAGTATTAAATTCTGAAGACTTATCATCTAACTTAGCGTTTTTAAGGCGTTCTCGAATTTCAGTTAATTCTTTCATGCCTTGAGCCATTGCTTCACCTTCACGGAATACCGAGAAGTTCATTTGCATACACTGCTGTAAATCTTTACGAATTTGCACAGGGTCTTCACCAGTCGTTGAAGATTCCCAACGATTAGTACGTGCTAAAGCCGCTTCTAAATCCGACTCTGAAGCATCTTTTCCAGTTTGCGTTTCATTTAAGTAAGTCCCTAAGAAGTTACCAGCTGCACGACCAAACACGACTAAGTCAAGTAATGAGTTACCACCTAAGCGGTTAGCACCATGTACAGATACACAAGCAATTTCACCTACAGCAAATAAACCTTCAACGATAGTTTCAGTGCCATCTGTGCCAATATTAAGCGCTTGACCATTAACGTTACAAGGAACTCCACCCATTTGGTAGTGACATGTTGGAATAACTGGAATAGGCTCTTCAGCAGGGTCAACGTGTGCAAATGTTTTAGATAAATCACAAACACCTGGTAAACGTTTCTCTAATGTTTCACGACCTAAATGATCAAGTTTAAGCTTAATGTGTGGGCCGTATTGAGGATGGTCACAACCACGCCCTTCACGGATTTCAGTCATCATTGAACGAGCAACAACATCACGACCGGCTAAATCTTTAGCGTTAGGCGCATAACGTTCCATGAAACGTTCGCCATCTTTATTAAGTAAGTAACCACCTTCACCACGACAACCTTCAGTTACTAGTACACCTGCACCTGCGATTCCCGTTGGGTGGAACTGCCACATTTCCATGTCTTGCATTTGAATGCCAGCACGAAGTGACATACCAACACCATCACCAGTATTGATGTGAGCATTAGTAGTTGAAGCAAAAATACGACCAGCACCACCAGTAGCAAGTACTGTTGCACGGGCTTTAAAGTAAACGATTTCACCTGTTTCAATACAAATGGCAGTAGTACCAACAACAGCACCGTCACTATTTTTAACTAAATCTAATGCATACCACTCAGAGTAAACGTTAGTTTTGTTTTTAACGTTTTGTTGGTATAAACAATGAAGAAGTGCATGACCTGTACGGTCAGCTGCTGCTGCTGTACGAGCAGCTTGTTCACCACCGAAATTTTTAGACTGGCCACCGAATGGACGTTGGTAAATTTTACCTTCTTCCGTACGAGAAAAAGGTAAACCCATTTTCTCTAATTCGATAATAGATTCAGGACCTGTTTTACACATGTATTCGATTGCGTCTTGGTCACCGATATAATCGGAGCCTTTAACAGTGTCGTACATATGTTGTTCCCAATGATCTTCATGAGCATTACCTAGTGCAACAGTGATACCACCTTGCGCAGATACAGTATGAGAACGAGTAGGAAAAACTTTAGAGATCAGGGCACAAGATTTGCCTGATTCAGAAATAGATAGAGCAGCGCGCATACCTGCGCCGCCTGCGCCAATAACAATAGCGTCAAATTCACGAACTGGAACGTTGTTCACTTACACACCCCACACAGTGATAAAACCTGCTGCAAGATATGCTAGCAAGGTAACAGAGAATAAAAATTGTAAAGACCCGCGTAAAAAGGCAGGTTTTATGTAATCAGACAATACTTGCCAAACACCAATCCATGCATGAACAACTAAAGATAGCAATGCAAGCAAAGTAAATACTTTTACTGACATCTGAGTAAAAAACCCGTGCCAAATTTCGAAAGTTACATTCGATGTGGTGATAAAAAAGCTGGCTAAAAACAAAGTATATAATACCAAGATAATTGCACTAGCTCTTACTAGAATAAAATCATGTACGCCATTACGGCCTACGGTTGCTACATTGCCTACCATAACCAAACTCCTACCACAGCAGAAATAACCAGCCAAAGTGCCACTACAAATTTAGCACTTGCATTACCAGAAGCTAACTCTTCAAAATGACCTAAATCCATAAACAAGTGACGAACACCAGCTAGTACATGATAGGTCAAGGCAGAAAGACAGCCAAACATAATGAATTTAAAGAAAAAACCATCAAGCAATGCTTTTAATTGGTTAAATTCTTCAGCAGAAGATAGAGATAATGAAAGGGTCCACAATAAAATTCCGATTGCAAAAACCATAATTACACCAGAAACACGGTGTAAGATAGAAGCAGTTGCAGCAGGATGCATTTTAATTGTAGTTAGATCTAGATTTACAGGACGTTTATTTTTCACAATTGTTGCCTAACAGAGCTCAAAGAGCCTTCAACTATTATTATTGTTACTTATTAAATTATTTACGGCCGAAGTTAATTAATAATTTTAACGGTAAATAATCCCCAAAGCGAACACTGACGTTTTAATAAATGCTCATTATTATAGTACCGAAGTAACAATAATGTACCTAATAACAAAATCGAATGCATTACTAAAAAAAAAGCATGACATTACGCAAAACAGTCATTGAACTGCTAGATTATATAATTGATATGGGGAAAATACAATTTTCGTTCCAAACTAATAGCTTGCGCTGCTTTTTTAAACAATCAGTAAAATTTTGTTGATCTAAATCTTATCTTCAAATATTTGGATTAGCTTTCTTGCATTATTTTGAAGTAGAATACCCACAGATTTTTATTCATAAAAACTGATTATCTTTTCAATTTAATCAGCAAACCAATTTGATAGGGGATAAAACATATGGCTGAATCTAAGGCCACGCTAAGTATCGACGGTAATGAAGTTACAGACTTGCCTATTTTAAAAGGAACCGCTGGTTTCGATGTAATTGATATCAGAACTTTGGGTAGCAATGGCTACTTCACTTATGACCCAGGCTTTATGGCCACAGCTTCTTGTGAATCATCAATTACTTATATTGATGGTGGTAAAGGTATTTTACAACATAGAGGCTATGCTATTGATGATCTTGCAAAAAAAGCCGATTATTTAGAAGTTTGTTACATCTTACTAAATGGTGATGCACCAACAAAATCTCAATATGATGAATTCACAAAAATCATAACAAACCATACAATGGTACACGAGAAACTTGCTCACTTTTTTCAAGGTTTTTTACCTGATGCTCATCCTATGGCTATGGTTTGTGGTGTTGTTGGCGCATTGTCATCTTTCTATCACAGCGATTTAGATATTGATGATGCTGAACAGCGTATGCGTAGTGCTCATCGCTTAATAGCGAAAATGCCGACTATCGCTGCAATGGCTTATAAATACAGCATTGGTCAACCTTTTGTTTACCCAAGAAATGATCTGAGCTATGCAGAAAACTTCCTTCACATGATGTTCTCTGTTCCTGCGGAAGAATATAAGGTGAGCCCTACTATTGCCAGTGCAATGGATAGAATTTTCACTCTTCATGCAGATCATGAGCAAAATGCATCAACTTCAACCGTACGTCTTGCAGGATCTTCTGGTGCTAACCCATATGCATGTATAGCCGCAGGTGTAGCATCGTTATGGGGACCAGCTCATGGTGGTGCTAATGAAGCATGTCTAACCATGTTAGAAGAAATTGGTAGCCTTGATAACGTTGATAAATATGTTGCCAAAGCAAAAGATAAGAGCGACTCTTTCCGCCTTATGGGCTTTGGTCATCGCGTTTATAAAAACTTCGATCCTCGAGCAACTGTAATGCGTGAAACGTGTCATGAAGTACTTAAAGAGCTTGGTGTTCAAGATCCTTTATTAGATGTGGCAATGGCGTTAGAGAAAGTAGCATTAGAAGACCCTTACTTTATTGAGAAAAAACTATACCCTAACGTTGATTTTTACTCGGGTATCATCTTAAAAGCAATTGGTATTCCAACAAGCATGTTTACTGTTATATTCGCAATGTCTAGAACAGTTGGTTGGATCTCTCATTGGGATGAAATGTTAAGCCAACCGGGTCAAAAAATTGGTCGACCTCGTCAAAAATATACCGGCGAAATCAATCGTACATTTACACCGTTACATGATAGATAATTATCATTTAACAAGTAAATATTATAGAAAAAGGCAGCTTTAGCTGCCTTTTTTATTATTTAAATTACACCAATTAAATTTTATACAATATATTCAGATGGATTTTTATTCATAAAATAAATTTTCTTCTACGACCAAAGTCTTAATTTAAGAAAGATAACCATTAAAATCATATATTATTTATTTATTATAAATATAACTAACATTCACAAACTAAATACAAAAAGTCTATTTTCTAACAAAAAACAGCAGAAATATCTTTATATTAAGCAAATTTCTCTCGATAATCTTTAGGGGTCAGACCAGTAAAACGCTTAAAAAGCTGTCTAAAACTACTAATATCTTCATAACCAACCGACCATATAATATTATTTATCGATTCTGTAGTTTTTTCTAACTGATTTTTGGCCTGCTCAATTCGCACTCTTTGCAGATAATTTATCGGATTTTCATCAGTTGCCTGTTTAAATCTCCTCTTAAAGGTGCGCGAGCCTAACCCAACTTCCTCAGCAAGTGCATCTAAAGAAACTTCATTCTTATAATGACGCTCTAGCCAATCTTGTGCTTTTAATATCGCTTGGTCTTCGTGATCTTTTTGCGCGGTAAAAGTAATATAAGGTGATTGCTTCTGCCTAACTGGATCAAAAACAAGCAATTTAGCACAATCTGAAGCAATGTCTTTGCCTGAGATTTTATCAATCAAGTAAAGAGACAGATCGATGTAAGACATTGAGCCCCCAGAGCAAATAATATCACCATTATCAACGATAAGTTGGTCGCAATCTAACTTGATAAATGGAAATATACGCCTGAAAAGTTCAGCACTTCGCCAATGAGTTGTTGTTGTTTTACCCTTCAGTAAGCCTGCAGAGGCTAAAAGAAAACTACCGGTACAATAACTGGTTATAAGGGATCCTTTTTTATAACATGTAGTTAACCACTGCTCAATTTCAGTTTTTTGACTAACGTGGATATCGTCTCCACAGCAATCGATCACCATTTTCGCCGATGCTGAGACAACGATCACATCAGGAGAGTCGTGAATATCTAATAACTGTGTTGGCATAACTTGAATACCGTTGTAACCTAAAATCGGTTTATTATCTATAGTGACAATCTGACAATCAACATTGTCCTTATTACCCTGCCCATACCGTAAATCTTGACAGTAGTTTGCAGCATAAAATACATCTAAGACGCCATAAATACTTGAGACCATGCAATCACTGGTAGCTAAAACTAATATTTTCATTCATGTCCAACATTTCCGTAGTGGCACTTTTACCACGAAGTGTGTCAAATATGCCACCATAATTATTAATTAACAAGGGGTAATATGTCATTTTAAAGGAGCTCTACCATGATTAGCATTTATTCTCTCACTAACATACTGCATAAACTGATACTTGCCGCGTTGTTACTCGCATTAACTATCATTCCTCTAATCGTTAATATTGACGTGATTACGGCATTCGTTTTCATACCTTCGCTGCTCGTTATAACAATAAGCATATCTTTGATGATTGAGCATCAGTTAGAAAAAATGAGAGCTGAACTATCGGAGAAAACCGTGATAAACCAGAACTCCAATAAAGCAAATATATGTATAATTAGAAAAGGTATCTACTGTTTACAGAGATTTTAATAACTTAATTATATAACTGACTTTTAAAATTCAGTTTGTATAAGTTTTTTCTTCATATAAATAGGTATAATGCCGTCAATTAAGGTTAGTAGGTTAAGTTTCATCTTTTATGTCTGATTATCAATTAAGGTTCGGTGGTATAGCTCGTCTTTATGGCAACGATGGCGCTAAAATTTTACAAAACTCACACTTTTGCGTTATTGGCATTGGTGGTGTTGGCTCATGGGTCGCTGAAGCTTTAGCCAGAAATGGGGTCGGTAATATTACTTTAATTGATCTTGATGATATTTGTACTACTAATGTTAATCGTCAAATTCACGCTTTATCTTCCACTATAGGCAAAGATAAAGTAGCAGTTATGGCTGAACGTATTACTCAAATAAATCCTAATTGTAATATTCACCAAGTTGATGATTTTGTTACTGAAGAAAACTTAGCAAGCTTGATGTCATCCAATTATGACTACGTTATTGACGCCATTGATTCAGTTAATATTAAAACAAAAATCATCGCTTATTGTAAACGCAATAAAATAGCTATTATTACCATAGGTGGCGCAGGTGGTCAGATCGATCCCAGTAAAATTGAAATTGCCGACTTAAGTAAAACCTATCAAGATCCGCTATTAGCTAAAGTAAAAAACCAATTACGACGCGAGCATAATTTCCCAAGAGATACTGTTGAGAAAAAAAGCAAACGAAAGTTTGCCATTGATGCGGTATTTTCAACTGAGCAATTAATATATCCAGATCTTGATGGCGGTGTTTGTTATGAAAAACAATCACAAGATGGCACAATGCGCTTAGATTGCAGTGGTGGTTTTGGTGCGACTACTCATGTTACCGCTAGTTTTGCTTTTTTTGCTGTAGGTCATTCCATTAAGAAACTATTAACTAAAAAGTTAAAGCTATAATTTTCTGATGCTTAAAAATTTCGCTTTATTGAGTTATCGATTTTATTTTGTCAACTATAGCCCTAACACCATTTCCTCTTGAAGGGCTTAAATGTTTTATCAAACCTAACTTGTTAAAATAGTTTTCTAAGTCAAACTGCTCTATTTGTTGGCTATTTTTATGATTAAAAGCAGCAAGTACAATCACCAACAAACCTCTTATCACCTTAGCATCACTGAATGCATGAAAAAAAAAGTTACCTTGTGAGTCTTTCGTAAACGTTAACCAAGCCAAACTTTCACAGCCTTTAATGAGTGAACTTTCATGTTTGCACTCATCAGGCATAGGTTTAAGTTGCTTACTAAGTAGCATTATTTGGCGATGACGCCCATCCCAGCCTTTACAGTTTTCAAATAAAGCCAGAATTTTATCGCTGGGTGAGTTAATTAACACTTCGTCGCTACTTTTATCTAATTCAACAATAGAATTATCCGTAATTACGACTTCTTTGAGTTTATCAATAAAGTAATTAATTTCCTCAAAAGTATTGTAGGCCGCTAACGAAATACGTAAACAGCCTTTTATCGCTAAATAATCCATCAAAGGCATGGCACAATGATGACCTGAACGTACAGCAATACCAAAACTATCTAAAGTAGAAGCAACATCATGGTTGTGATGACCCTTTATAATAAAAGAAATAACTGGAATGTCTGGTTTACCTTGAACAACAAAGTGTACCTCAGGAATTAAAGTTAGTTGCTGCATTGTATAATCGATTAAACTACGTTCATACTGGATTAATTCTAGGCTAAAATGAGCATTTATAAAATCAATCGCTTTTGAAAAGGCAATAACGCCCGCTATATTTGGTGTTCCTGCCTCAAACTTAAATGGAAGTTCATTATAGCTGGTTCCTTTTTCAAAACTCACTTGATTAATCATTTCTCCCCCAGATTGATAGGGAAGCATCTTGCTAAGTAACTCTTCTTTTCCATAAAGTACACCCACTCCCGTTGGTCCATACATTTTGTGGGCAGAAAAAGCATAAAAATCACAGTCTAGAGATTGAACATCAACGGATAAATGGGCAATTGCTTGAGCGCCATCAATAACCGTAATAGCACCCACCTTTTTGGCTATTACAATAATCTCTTTAATTGGGTTTATACGCCCCAAAACATTGGAAATATGAGTACAACTTACGATTTTAGTTTTGTTCGATATCAACCGTTCTAGGGAGTTAACATCAATAAAACCATCCTCGTCAAGTGCCAATACTTTTATCACCGCACCTGTTAACTGGGCAGCTATTTGCCAAGGGACAATGTTAGCGTGATGCTCACATTGACTTAGGATAATTTCATCTCCCGGATTCAAATTATGTCGAGCATAACTGTGAGCAATTAAATTTATACTTTCAGTTGTCCCCTTTGTCCAGATAACTTCTTTTGCATGCTTTGCATTAATCAAATTTTTAGCTAATACCCTCGCATGTTCAAATTCAGTTGTTGCTCTGGTACTTATACTATGAGAAGAGCGATGAACATTGGCATTATTATGACAATAAAATTGTTGGTAACTATCAATAACACTTTGAGGTTTTTGGGTAGTTGCTCCGTTATCAAAATAAATTAATGGAAATTTTTGAGAATCGCCTTGACCGAATTCTATGTCTAATAAAGGAAAGTGTTGACGGAAAACTAAAGGCTCAAAAAAATTCATGGTAACTAACTGACATAAAAGCAAAATAAAATTGTCATAATTATACCTTATTTTCACTGTAAAATTTAACCAAATAAAGTGTTATTTTAAACACTGATTAACTATGATTCTGACACTATCTACACTATAACTAATGTGTAAATTAAAATGAAAGGAGGTTAAAAATGGCACTATATTCTTGGTTTAAAAATAAAAGGAGTAACGGCATAATTTCTTCTGACGATGAACTCCCTAGTTCAGCAATCAATAAACAAAGGCTACAAAACAATCAACCTCAATGGCCAGTCGTTAAACTGAATAAAAGTAAAAATATAACCTTAACTATTCAGAAGATTAACTTATGAAGCTTACTCACAAAACTAGATGTAGCTTTAATAAACAAATACTGTAGTTAAATACCGGCGTGTTAGCATTTATAAATTAACAACACGCCTATTCACATTAGAACTCAGCATGTAAAACTTTCAATTTTCGACTTTCTTTATGTTCAAAATCTACTGCTTTCAATAACCACTTTTTACCTTCGATAATATCTCCTTGACGAAACAGTGCCATAGCAATGTTATAATGAAAACTTGGCATTAAAAACTGCTCAGATTTCTGTATCAAAAAAATCAAATATTCTCTAGGTAATGGTATTTCATAATATAATAAATGTGTTCTTTTGGATAACGGCTTAAAAGCTCTAAAACTAGGACCTTCACAACTGTCAGCATTAAACAATCCAATTTCATGTTCAAATAGTTCTGGGGTACCTAATTGCCAAATATCTGTTTGACTAATATTAGCTTGGGCTTGATTAGACACCAGAGAAAATTTTGACAAAATAGGCGTTGATGATTTTATATTTTTTGCCCATGGTATTTTTTTTAATACTTTAGTGCGAACCTCACTTTTATTTCCTGTATATGATTTTTTCAGAACAGCAATATTATGTGAGAACATTTCCTGCTGGCTTCCTCTACATACAGCATGACCTTTAGGTAATGGGTATTCATCAATAAAACCAAATAGGTGTAATATTTCATGACTTAATATATCAACCGTATCTTCACGATCAAAGTATAAAATGCCTAAATGAACATTTGCACCACCATAAGGGTACAGTAGCCCAAGATAGCGACTATCAACATCGTTAGCTATAGAGGACCAAACATCTTCAGCACACTGAATTGCGCTCGATTTATCATGTGAACAAGATAGTTTATTCATTGGTATGTATCGAGGAAGTTCAATACAAATAAATTGCTTAAGAGGCGATTGCTTAAATTGTTTCTTTAATAAATCAATTCGTTCTAAGTCAGCAAGTGTAGTGGCGAACAACTGAAGATTGTTCTGACACGTTTCCTTAGATGATGTGGTATTCGGTACTATGCTGTTTTGTTGCTCATCAACCGTTATTTTATAAGCGAAAAGTTTCGCTAATAATAAGTTTCCTGAGTCGGTATGATTCAATTTGGCTTTATGCTTTTCAATAAATGAAAGGTCGCCTTGAGCTATAGCTACTTCCATTGCAAAAAGCAGAAAATCGTCCGGTATACTTTTATCTCTAATAAGTACTGTTTTCGCTAATGCCAACTGATTTTGGTCAAAGTAGAGTTTTGCTAAAGGTAACCTTGCACGATGATAATTTAATTTAATAGCATGTAAATACCAATACTTACTTTTGTGAATAGCTTTGTGTTCTAAATAATAATCAGCCAAAACTACACTGGTTTCACCATCTTTTTGGGCAAACTCTTGAGCGTACTTTAGCCAAATAAAACTGCCCTTCCCAGCCCGTTTTAACTGTTCCAGGTAAGCCACGTCGAGCTTTAAGCTTAATGCTAAATCAAGCTCTTCCTCGGTAAAGTTTTTATTATTAATTTTTTTAGTTAAGTAGTCTGGTAAAAAAAATGAGCCTGATGATAAAGATATCGTCAGGCTCATGATGATTAATAATTTAGTACGCATGTAAAATTAAACAGCTAACCGTTACGGCTCTACACGACCTTTAAGTGTTTCTCGCATTAAATTAAGCTCAAGCTTGGCGTATCTGTGCTCAACAAATTCATAAACATTCGTGCTTAACGCTAATTTAAAAAAGTTTGCGGCAATGCTTAAATTGCCTTGAAGTTGATTAAACTTACCTAGATAAAAATATGCTTCACACAGTCTATCAGTTAGCTCTTTATTAGAGTTTACGTTATCAGTTAAATGAGCAATGAATTCTTGCTGATTAATTTCGCCTAAGTACAGTCGAATAACTTGTTTAGCCCAAGTTTTGTCATTTATATTACTCGCGCGCTGCTTTAGCGCTAAATTCGCTTGCTCGGCATTAACTTCGTATTGAGCTAGGTACATCCATAAAACACGATAAGGATCATCTTTCTGTCTTTGATGGAAATTCTCAAAATCATCCAAAGCAAGCGCTGGACGACCACCATAATAAAGGGCGATTCCACGGTTCAAATAGGCATATTCATGCCCAGGAGATAAATCTAGAGCTGAGTCAAACGCATCATATGCTTGCATGAACTCTTGCATCTGAGTGTAATGAATACCAATAAAATTATAAGCATTCACCAAGTCTGGTTTTAAACGCAAAGCTCGGTTGAAATCTAATCGAGCCAGTGAACGTAAGCCAACACTGTCATAAATAACACCACGATCATAATACAATTGAGCTCTTTGTTGTTCTGTAACTTCAGCTCTTAGAATAACTTCAGATAGACGCGCAATAGCAATCTCACTTTTGTAGCTAACTTCCATTGGCTCAGCAATAACAAGCTGATTCATAGATGCTGAATTATTATTCGCTTTATTTGATGAAACACAACCCTGTGCTAATGCAGCAACACTTAGAATGATAACAGGCGAAACGAGTTTAAATAGTGAACCCACCAAGAAACCTTAAATGTGAATGTTGAAATTGTCTGGCAGTATATAAAAAAAGGAGCCTGTTGGCTCCCTTTTATTTAACATAAAAGATATCAAATTGTTACCTGTTATGTATTACTTAATTTTTAAGTATTGCTAAAGTAAAAATTACTCAGCAGCTTCAGGTGCCGCTGACTCAGCAGGCTTTTCCATTGCTTCTTTAATACTTAAACGTACACGGCCTTGACGGTCAACTTCTAGCACTTTAACTTTCACTTCTTGACCTTCTTTTAGTACGTCGCTAACGTTGTTAACGCGTTCTTCAGAGATTTGTGAAATATGTACTAAACCATCTTTACCAGGTAATACATTAACAAAAGCACCAAAATCAACGATACGAACAACCTTACCAGTGTAAAGTGTACCGACTTCAATTTCAGCCGTTAATGCTTTAATGCGGTTAATTGCATCTTCAGCTTGTTCGCCACTGGTAGCTGCAATTTTCACTGTACCGTCATCATCAATTTCGATGGTAGTGCCAGTTTCTTCAGTAAGTTGACGGATAGTTGCGCCGCCTTTACCAATGATGTCACGAATTTTATCTTGGCTAACTTTAATCGTGTGGATGCGTGGAGCAAATTGTGAAATCTCTTCACGATGGCCACTAATTGCTTCATCCATAACAGATAAGATATGAGTACGAGCTGCTTTTGCTTGGTTTAAAGCAATTTGCATGATCTCTTGCGTAATACCTTCAATTTTAATGTCCATTTGAAGAGCAGTAATACCGCCAGTCGTACCCGCTACTTTAAAGTCCATGTCGCCTAAGTGATCTTCATCACCTAAAATATCAGAAAGAACAACGAAGTTTTCGCCTTCTTTAACTAAGCCCATTGCAATACCAGCAACAGAAGCTTTAATCGGTACACCTGCATCCATCAATGCTAAAGAAGCACCACAAACAGACGCCATTGAAGATGAACCGTTTGACTCAGTAATTTCAGAAACTACACGAACCGCATACGGGAATTCTTCAATAGTTGGCATAACAGCTAACATACCACGTTTTGCTAAACGGCCATGGCCAATTTCACGACGCTTAGGTGAGCCAACAAAACCAGTTTCACCAACACAATATGGAGGGAAGTTATAATGAAGCATGAATGCATCAGTTTTCTCACCCATAATAGTATCAAGACGTTGTGCATCACGCTGTGTACCTAAAGTAGCTGTAACAAGTGATTGAGTTTCACCACGAGTAAACACTGCAGAGCCGTGAGTTCTTGGTAATACACCTGTCATCACATCTAATGCACGAATCATTTCAGGATCACGACCATCAATACGTGGTGAGCCTTGTGTGATACGACCACGTACTATAGTTTTTTCTAAGTCGTGGAATAAATCTTTTGCTTCGCCAACATCTAAATCAGCATCGTCTGCTAATAATGATTCAATAACTGAGTTACGAATTTCAGCAATTTTTTCATAACGAACAGCTTTTTCAGTTATTTGATAAGCTTCGTCTACTTGACCTGAAGCAAGTTCAGCAATCTTAGCCGTTACATCAGCATTTTTAACTGGCGCAGTCCAATCCCATTTAGGGTTGTTTACTTCAGCAGCCATTTCACTGATTGCACTAACAGCAACTTGCATCTGTTCATGACCAAACATAACAGCGCCAAGCATAACTTCTTCAGATAATACGTCAGCTTCTGACTCAACCATAAGAACAGCAGAATCTGTACCTGAAACAACTAAGTCTAATTGAGAAGCTTCTAATTCAGATTGAAGAGGGTTAAGTAAATATTTACCGTCAGTATAACCAACACGTGCAGCGCCTACAGGACCACTAAACGGCATACCTGAAATAGCTAATGCAGCAGAAGCACCAATTAATGAAATAATATCAGGTGCAATCTCAGGGTTAACTGAAACAACCGTGATAATAACTTGTACTTCGTTAGTAAACCCTTCAGGGAATAACGGACGAAGTGGGCGGTCAATTAAGCGCGCTATTAGTGTTTCTTCTTCGCTAGGACGACCTTCACGTTTGAAGAAACTACCTGGGATTTTACCCGCAGCGTAAGTACGTTCTTGATAGTTAATTGTTAACGGGAAAAAATCTTGCCCTGGCTTAGCTTCTTTTTTGCCAACAACTGATACTAATACACAAGTATCATCCATGCTTGCCATTACAGCACAGCTTGCTTGACGAGCAATAGTACCCGTTTCTAATGTTACGGTATGTTGACCGAACTGGAATTTTTTAGTAACTGGATTGAACATATAGTGTTCCTTTATCTTTATGGTATTAATTTTGGATTTTAACCAATCTGTACAATTATTTATTCACTCTCGATTTCTAAAATGAAAACCTTTTTAAATCAAAGGCGAGTTGAACAAAAAATTATACAGTTTGATTGATTAGTTAACTTTTCATTACCTAGGCTCTTTAGTCTATAAATGATAATGAATTTTTGCAGGCACATTATACTAACTCAACAGGTGATTGCCACTGTCAATACGCTATTGTTTACGATTAATAACAAAAAAGGAGCCAAAGGCTCCTTTTTTTAAATTCTTAATACCAGTATTTCACTGATATTAATACTTTGAACTTAGATTAACGACGTAAACCAAGTTTAGCGATTAACGCTGAATATCGTTCAACGTTTTTACCATTTAAATAATCAAGTAATTTACGACGTTGAGCAACCATACGTAATAAACCACGACGTGAATGGTGATCATGGATGTGCTCTTTGAAGTGACCTTGTAAGTGGTTGATTTGTGTAGTTAACAAAGCAACTTGAACTTCTGGAGAACCAGTATCACCTTCTTTTTGAGCGTATTCAGCAACAATTGCTGCTTTTTCTGTGGCATTTAAAGACATAATAAATCCTTAGTGTTAGCTATATTTCAATAGCAATTATATGCACCAAGCCAAACACTAATTCAGCATTGGTGACAAAAGAGCGCGTATTCTAGCAGTAGCTGCTTAAATTGCAACTGATATTTAAATGAAATTAACGTTATTATAGTGTTCTTAATATTTCGTCGAGAACTACGATGCGTTTGGGTGCGACTAAACCATTGTCATCAATAAAACCGACACCTATAAACTCACCATCAGTTTCATTGTCACCAAGAAAAACTTGTACCAAACCATCAACTGGTGCATTAGATACTTGAACAGGATTACCGTGACGCAAAAAGCTTGCCGATACATCATCAACAAATACCGGAGTTATACCATCACAAGCAGTGGTCATGGGCAGCAGTAGCGGATCAAGTAATTCTGATGGCACTATTTCCTGACTGTTCGCTTCTTCAAGTAAGGTTTCTAGCTGCTCTAAAGTCACCATTTTATCTTGTGGGTAATTTCCTACTGCGCTGCGACGTAAATCAGACACATGTGCCCCACAGCCTAATAGCTCACCTAAATCATCAACAATAGTTCGAATATAAGTGCCTTTTGATACATGGATATCAAGCTCTACTTCATCACCTTCAAAACGCAATAAATCAAGACGATAAACAGTAATATCGCGAGACTCTCTAGGTACTTCAATACCATCTCGAGCATACTTATAAAGAGGTTGTCCTTTATACTTTAACGCTGAGTACATTGATGGAACTTGTTGTGTTGTACCTCGAAAAGATTCAAGTGCACTGGCTAGCTGTTCAGCAGATACATTAACATCTTTTTCAGAAACAATGTCACCATCGGCATCACTTGTTGTTGTTCGAATGCCAAGTTTTGCCGTTACTTGATAAGTTTTATCAGTATCTAGTAAGAATTGAGAAAACTTAGTTCCCTCACCTAAGCAAATTGGTAACATGCCAGTCGCCAGTGGGTCTAGTGCCCCGGTATGTCCTGCTTTTTGAGCAAAATAAATTCGCTTAACTTTTTGTAGCGCACTGTTTGATGACATTTCATAAGGCTTATCTAGCAATAATACTCCATTAATCGCACGCCCTTTTCTGCGTCTAGCCATTTACTAGCTATCCCCAGATGAATCTGAATCAGTAGACTGTTCATCACTATCTTGCGTGCTGCTGTTTCCTTTATCACTAGCAACGGCTTTGTCCACTAGAGATGACATACGTACCCCTTCAACCATTGATTTATCATAAACAAATCTTAGGTGCGGCATAATACGTGCGCGTAGGCGTTTTGCTAGTAAAGAGCGAATATAGCCTTCAGCTTCAGTTAGTACTTCAATTGAGGCATCTATTTCTTGTTGTTCACTGGTAAAAAATGTAACAAATACTTTGGCATAAGCTAAATCACGTGTAACTTCTACTGCCGAGACAGTTGTCATAGCTAAACGTGGGTCTTTAATTTCGCGCATCAAAATAATCGCGATTTCTTTTTGGATTTGCTGACCAACACGGTCAGTTCGGGCATATTCTCTTGCCATTAGTAACTCCAGATATTCTTTAAATACTTAATTTCTTTGGAAACTAAAACGGAGGCTAAGCCCCCGTTTTAACAACTTAATAATGAGTTAAATTATTAAAGTGTACGTTTTACTTCAATAACTTCAAAGACTTCGATTTGATCGCCGACTCTTACATCATTGTAGTTCTTAACACCAATACCACATTCAGTACCGTTACGCACTTCTTGTACATCGTCTTTAAAGCGACGTAAAGATTCTAACTCACCTTCGTAAATAACCACGTTTTCACGTAATACACGAATTGGTTGGCTACGCTTAATAACACCTTCAGTAACCATACAACCAGCAATAGAGCCAATTTTAGGCGACTTGAAGACATCACGTACTTGAGCAAGACCAATAATCTCTTGTTTAAACTCAGGAGCAAGCATACCGCTCATTGCTTGTTTAACTTCATCAATCAAAGCGTAAATTACACTGTAGTATCGTAAATCAATATTTTCTGTATCAACAACTTTACGAGCAGAAACATCAGCACGAACGTTAAAACCAACAATAATGGCATTTGAGGCTGCTGCTAGAGTTGCATCAGTTTCAGTGATGGCACCAACGCCTGAGCCGATAATTTTAACTTTAACTTCATCAGTTGAAAGTTTTAATAATGAATCAGAAATTGCTTCTAATGAACCTTGAACATCAGATTTGAGAACAACATTAACTTCAGATATTTCACCTTCAGCCATGGTAGCAAACATGTTCTCAAGTTTAGCTTTTTGTTGGCGAGCAAGTTTCACATCGCGGAACTTACCTTGACGATATAAAGCTACTTCACGTGCTTTTTTCTCATCTTTAACCACGGTAGCTTCATCACCAGAAGTTGGCACACCACTCAAACCTAAGATCTCAACGGGGATTGAAGGACCTGCTGATTGGATAGTTTTACCGTTTTCATCGCGCATTGCACGAACACGGCCATATTCTAGTCCACAAAGAACAATATCACCTTGCTTGATTGTTCCTTCTTGAACAAGAACAGTCGCTACAGGGCCTCGACCTTTATCTAGTTTAGACTCAACAACTACGCCGCTAGCCATTTTATCAACAACAGCAGTAAGCTCTAACACTTCTGATTGAAGTAAAATAGCATCAAGAAGCTCATCAATACCTAAACCAGTTTTTGCTGAAACATGCACGAACTGTACATCTCCGCCCCATTCTTCAGATAGAACATCATGTTGAGATAATTCACTCTTAACACGATCTGGGTCTGCTGCTTCTTTATCCATTTTGTTAACAGCGATGATAATTGGCGCGTCAGATGCTTTAGCATGCTGGATTGCTTCGATTGTTTGTGGCATTACACCATCATCAGCAGCAACAACAATGATTACGATATCGGTTGCTTTAGCGCCACGAGAACGCATAGCCGTAAACGCGGCATGGCCTGGAGTATCTAAGAAAGTGATCATGCCATGACCAGTTTCTACATGATAAGCACCAATGTGCTGAGTAATACCACCAGCTTCGGCGTCAGCTACTTTTGCTTCGCGAATATGATCAAGTAATGATGTTTTACCATGATCAACATGACCCATGATAGTGACAACAGGTGCTCGAGTAACTGAATCACCTGAGTTATCTCGATCTGCTAATACAGCATCTTCAAGGGCATTTTCTTTAACTATTACAACGTTAAAGCCCATTTCCTCCGCAACTAATGCCGCAGTCTCTTGGTCGATTACTTGGTTAATAGTCGCCATTGCGCCCATTTTAAACATTGCTTTAACAACTTCAGCACCTTTTTTCGCCATTTTATTAGCAAGTTCAGCAACTGAAATAGTTTCGCCAATGCGAATGTCTTGAACTTTTGTTTCAACAGGTTTTGTAAAACCGTGTTTTAAACTATCAGGAGCATTTAACGATAACTTGCCTCTGCCTTTACCTTTACCACCACGGGCATTTCTGTCTTGAGGGCCTTTTTTCTTACGGCGGCGACGAGCACCTTCATCTGCACTATCATTTTTATCTTCTGCTTCTTGCGCATATTTAGACGATGTAATATGAACAACTTCTTGCTCTTTAGCTTTTCGCTCAGCTTCTTGTTGCTTCCAACGTTCTTCATTTTCTTCGGCAAGTTTACGAGCCGCTTCTGACGCTTCTTTCGCTTCAGCTTCAATTTTAGCCGCAGCTTCTTTTTCTTGTTGAAGGCGAAGTGCTTTTGCTTCTTCTGATTCAGCGACTTTCACTGGCTCAGGTGCAACTTTCCCTTCTTTGATATCTTTAGCTTTAGCAAGTGCTACCTGTTTAGCTTTTTCAGCAGCCTCAACTTTTGCTTTTGCTGCTGCTTCTGCTGCTACTTCAGCTTTAGCTGCTGCAGCTGCTTTAACATTTTCAGCTTCTTTGGCATCTGCTACTGCTTTTGCTGCTGCATCGGCTTCTGCTTTTTCAATTGCTTCAGCAGCTGCTTTTGCTTCAGCTTCAGCAATTTGCTGTAGCTCAACATCACTTCGTTTGACATAAGTGCGCTTTTTACGAACTTCCACTTGTACCGATTTTGCTTTGCTACCATGACCAAGCACTAAAGTAGATTTAGTTTTTCGGTTAAGGGTCATTTTGCTCGGTTTTGCAGTAGAGTCATCACCGTGTTGCTTTTTTAAATGCTCTAACAAGGTTTCTTTTTCATCTTGCGTTACTGAATCAGTTACCGCTTTGTTCACGCCTGAATCAGCCAACTGGCTAATCAAACGATCCACCGGTGTTCCGATTTCTTTAGCTAGATCTTCAACTGTTACGTTTGACATCTATGATTTTCTCCCGGGGAAATTATTCTTCGTTAAACCAACAAATATTACGTGCAGCCATGATAAGCTCGCCCGCTTTGGCTTCATCTAATTCTTCAATATCAGCAATTTCATCAACGCCTTGCTCAGCTAAATCTTCAAGGGTAATAACACCACGACTAGCAAGTACAAATGCTAAATGACGCTCTAAACCTTCAAGGGCTAATAAATCAGCTGCTGGTTCAGTACCTTCTAGTGTTTCTTCGCTAGCTAGTGCTTGAGTGGTTATTGCTTCTTTTGCACGTTCTCTTAATGCTTCAATAGTCTCTTCATCTAAGCCATCAATTTCTAATAATTCAGCAACGGGAACAAAAGCGATTTCTTCTAATGAAGTGAAGCCTTCTTCTGCTAACATGCCTGCAAAATCATCATCAATATCAAGTTTATCTGTAAACAATGTAATCACTTTATCGTTTTCGGCTTGATGTTTTTCATTCATATCACTAACGGTCATTACATTAAGTTCCCAGCCAGTGAGCTGACTAGCCAAACGAATGTTTTGACCACTACGGCCAATGGCCATAGCTAAATTACCTTCATCAACAGCAATGTCCATTGTACCTTTGTCTTCATCAACAATAATTGATGCGACTTCAGCAGGAGACATAGCATTGATAACATACTGAGCTGGGTTATCGTCATATAAAACGATATCAACACGTTCACCACCTAATTCACCTGATACCGCTTGAACGCGTGAGCCACGCATACCAACACAAGCACCAACAGGATCAAGGCGTTTATCATTACTTTTTACAGAAATCTTAGCCCGAGAGCCAGGATCTCGAGCTGCGCCCTTAATCTCTAACATCTCTTCGCCAATTTCAGGTACTTCAATACTGAAAAGCTCTATCAGCATTTCAGGTTTAGTACGACTAACAAATAATTGAGCACCACGAGCTTCAGGTTTAATCTCGTATAATAAGCCACGTACTCGATCGCCTGGACGGAAGTTTTCCCGAGGTAACATGTCATCACGATAGATAATCGCTTCAGCATTATTACCTAAATCTAGTATCACGCTGTCGCGACTTGCTTTTTTAACAACACCGGTTACTAATTCACCAATTTGTTCTTGATAAGCATCAACAATAAGAGCGCGTTCTGCTTCGCGAATTTTTTGAACAATCACTTGTTTAGCAGTTTGTGTTGTTACTCGGTCAAAGGTTACCGACTCTATTTGTTCTTCAACATAATCGCCTAAACCAATTTCATCGTCGTCATATTGGGCAGCAGACAAAGTCATTTCAGCGTATGAGTTTTCCATTTCTTGATCGTCTTCAATGACTAACCAACGACGAAAAGTATCAAATTCACCCGAGGTACGATCAATACAAACCCGAACAACGATGTCTCCTTCATATTTTTTCTTAGTGGCAGTTTCTAAAGCAGTTTCCATTGCTTCAAAAATACTCTCACGCGGTAATGCTTTTTCATTAGAAACAGCATCTACAACCAGTAATATTTCCTTACTCATGCTACTTTGCCTTTATCTGTAATTATTTTTCAATATTAAGTCAATCTATTATTTGTCAAAATTATAAACAAGATTTGCCTTGTCTACATTGCTGAAAATAAGTTCATATTCTTCACCATCAAGTAAAACAACTAAGGTGTCCCCCTCAATAGCGACTAATTTTCCTTTAAATTTACGACGACCATTAAGTGGCATCGATAATTTTGCATTAATGGTTTCACCAATTACTGCTTGAAAATGTGACATTTCAAACAAAGGACGATCTAACCCAGGCGATGAAACTTCTAAACTATATTCACTACTAATAGGATCTTCTACATCCAAAATAGCACCAACTTGACGACTTACTTCAGCACAGTCATCAACTTCAATGCCATTTTCGTGATCAATAAACAAACGTAAAACTGAATGATTTCCGGCACTAATAAATTCACAGCCAAGAAGTTCCTTACCCGCTTCTTCTACAGCAGGTCTTAACATATCAGTCAATTTCTGTTCAAATTTAGCCAATCGTATTCTCCAGAGGTCAGGACTTAGCCTAAACCTTAATTATAAAAAGCCCAAAAACAAAAAAAGGGCGTAAAGCCCAGGTATAGCATTGCTATTGTTGTAAAAAAGAATTGTTTACGAACTGTAATTCGCCAATGAACAATTCCCACATACAAAAAAGCCCCTTTCACTAGGGGCTTTATTCACTGAACCCTATGTGTATCAATTCCTAGCATATAAACTAAAAAATCGACGTTTTATAACAAGAGTAAAATTTTAATACGCCAATGCAATAAAATTTTTCAGTGTGCTCTTGCTATATTTAAGCTGCGTGGATTATATAGATACTACCTAATAAGCGCAAGGTTATTTAATAAAAAACTCACTATTAACGTCCCTCTTTACTCAAGGAGCGGCTAAGGAAATCATTAATATTTACAATTTAGAATAATTTATGCTTTACAAGCAGTTAGTATAATAAGCACATTCATGCTATAAATAACGTAAGGACGCTTTTAATATACTTTTGGAACCTTTTAATTAATTATGTATACATTTTCTCAGTTATTAATAAGAAACATCCTTATTGGTATTGTTTTTAGCCTTTTGGCAACCATAATTTCACTGCTAACTTTAGGCGATCGTTTTCAAGATAAAATGACTCTGCAGCAAAAAGTAATTACTACCATTGCTCAAAAAACAGTTATAAATAACGATAATCAAGAATTGGCAAAAATTTTACGTACTATGTCAAGCTATAGCCAATTGCAAATTGCAAATAGCGGCAATAAAAATACATTTACCTATTCGAAAGCGAATACGGATACACCGATTCCTTTTGTAACACCAAATTCTAAAAAGTTTTCAATTAAAGATTTAGATTTAAATATTACTTTCCAACTAGACTTTTCGAAGGAAACAAGTTCAGTTTTGCAGTTAATTGGCATTTTATTTTTAATTTCTAATATTTTTATTATATTTGCATCTTGGTTAAGCATAAGAAAGCATAAGGTATTTTTTCAAGCCATTAGCCAGCAAATAAAAAATGACCTATCAAATATTAATGGCTCACTTGAAGATAACGATGATGAAGGGATAAATGATATTTTAGATATTCCTGAATTAAAGGAAGGGATCAACGAGATAAAAGGCATAATTAGTAGCCAAATAAATAACTCATCCGCATTAGAAAAAGAAGCTTACCTTGACTCATTAACACAACTACCAAACCGTGGCCGTTTCGTTCAGTTTTATGAAAACGAAGTTGTTCAAGACAGCCCGGTGAAGTTTGGTGTTTTATTAATCACACGCTGTTCAGAGCTACAGACCATTAATCAAATACATGGTTACCGAGAAGGTGATGCATATATTGTTAATATTGCAGAACTTTTTAAGACCGCGTTAATTAATTACCCTTCGGCTAAAATATTTAGATTAAACAGCTCCGACTTTGCTTGTATTATACCGAATGTGCAACTTAAAGAAGCGGAAAACTTCGCTCAAGAGTTAACAGGTAAGTTTAACGAATATCAACAAGCAGCGGAGCTTGATTCTGTCGCTTATACTGGTTTAGTTTATTTTGATAAGTCTAAACCTCTTGGAGAACTACTTGCTTTAGCTGATACAGGGATAAGTGTTGCTCAAACTAAAAACATTAATGCTTGGTATTCACAAAAAGATACCAACATACTTGAAAATAACAGTATTAATTATGGTAATCAAAATTGGCGACAAGAAATTGAAAGTGTCATAGAAAACCAACGAATTTCCTTATTATTGCAACCGATTCATCCAAGTAATCGAAATAGTAGGGTTTATGGTGAGGTGCTTGCTCGTTTTCTCAATAGTAACGAAGAAATGCTACCTACGGCCTCTTTTATCGCTATGGCTGAAAAGCTCGATAAAATAGTTGCTATTGATCGGTTAATTATTGAAACCGCCATTAATGAAATTGTCACAAAAAACTTAAATGACCAAAGTTTTGGTATCAATGTTAGCGCAAGATCAATTAACGATGAACATTTTCTAATTTGGCTAGAACGTAGATTGCTTCGAGAGTCAGCTGTTGCTCCCCGATTAATTTTTGAGATTACTGAAAATGGTTTACAGCAAAATATAAAAACCAGTAAACGCTTTATTGATATGATTCACCGTGTTGGTTCAAGGGTAACGGTTGAGCGTTTTGGTGTTGGCTTAACGTCATTTAAATTCTTTAGAGACCTAAAACCTGACTTTATTAAAATGGATAGCACCTATACTCGCGATATTGACGAAGATAAAAACAATCAATATTTCTTACGTTTAATGGTGGATTTAGCTCATCGATTAAGTATCAGTGTTTTAGCTGAAAGTGTTGAGAGCCAAGAAGAGAAGCATACACTTGAGAAGCTATTCATTGATGGTTGTCAGGGCTTCTATATCGGAAAACCAACATCAATATAATGAAATAACCACTCCTTAATTATTCAGTTTATTGTTAGACCAGTTGCGAAAACAGCTGGTTTTTTCTTTTCAAGCTTAAATACTAATAATAACCCTACAACTAACCTGTTGTTAATTGATTAATAAAGACGGATAATAGTTCGAATTTTATTTGACCTTGTAAAGAAATGACTGATTATTTATTACTGCTTATTGGTACTGTGCTGGTCAATAACTTTGTTTTAGTACAATTTTTAGGTTTGTGTCCATTTATGGGGGTTTCTTCTCGAACAGAAACTGCTATTGGCATGTCTTTCGCAACAACTTTTGTTATGACACTCGCCTCTTTATTAAGTTATGTCATCAGTAACTATATACTCATCCCTCTATCTCTTGAATACCTCACAACCATGACTTTTATTTTAGTTATTGCAGTTGTGGTGCAATTTACTGAAATGGTTGTTCATAAAACCAGTGCGAATCTATATCGCTTGTTAGGAATATTTTTACCTCTAATCACCACTAACTGTGCAGTATTAGGTGTCGCCCTATTAAATATCAAACAACAACATAACTTTTTCGAATCAATCATTTATGGTTTCGGGGCAGCCGCTGGCTTTTCTTTAGTCTTAATTATGTTTTCTGCTATGCGTGAAAAGTTGGCTAATGCCGATGTACCTAAACCATTTCAAGGCCCAGCTATTGCCATGATAACAGCTGGTTTAATGTCGCTAGCGTTTATGGGGTTTTCTGGTTTGGTGAAGTTTTAATGGTTACTACACTTATAGCTATTGTCGTACTGGGAGTAATGGCTTCATTATTTGGTGCATTACTTGGTTTTTCTTCAATTAAATATAAAGTTGAAGCTGATCCCCTTGCTGAACAAATTGATAACCTTCTCCCTCAAACTCAGTGTGGGCAATGTGGTTATCCTGGCTGCAAACCTTATGCTAATGCCGTTGCAAATGGTGAAGCAATTAATAAGTGTGCCCCCGGCGGTGATGACACCATTAAAAAAATTGCCGATTTAATGGGTGTAGAAGTACAAGCACTAGATGAGAACCATGATCAAGATAATAGTCCTAAAGTTGCCTTTATTATTGAGGAAGACTGTATTGGCTGTACAAAATGCATTCAAGCCTGCCCCGTGGATGCCATTTTAGGAGCAGCAAAGCAAATGCATACCATTATAATTGATGAATGTACCGGTTGTGATCTATGTGTTGCTCCCTGTCCTGTAGATTGTATTGAGATGCGCCCCATAGTACAAACTACTCAGAATTGGCAATGGGATTTAAATACCATTCCTGTTACCCAGCTTGATTAAGTGAGAAAGTTATGAAATCAATAATTAAGCGAGTTAAAAAAGGACATTTTTGGAAGTTTCATGGGGGAATTCATCCACCAGAGCAGAAGTTTTTAACTAACGATAAACCGATTAGAACATTAGACTTACCTGCTGAATTAATTATACCGCTACGACAGCACATTGGGCAAAATGGTGAGTTATTAGTAAAAGAGGGGGATAAGGTTTTAAAGGGTCAACAACTGACTTCTCTTTCAAGTCCGATGTCTGTGCCTATACATGCTCCTACAAGTGGTATCATCAAGGCAATTAAATCCTCAACGATTGCTCATCCTTCAGGACTGAGTGATTTGTGCCTATTCATAACACCTGATGGTGCAGATAAATGGCAAGATCGTAAAAGCTGTGAAGATTTCTGCCAACTTTCACCTCAAACTATTATTCATAAGATAGCAGATGCAGGTATTGCAGGTATGGGCGGTGCGGGGTTTCCTACACATATTAAAATATCATCAAAACCTTCAATAAATTATTTGATTATTAATGCCGCTGAATGTGAACCCTACATTACTGCTGATGATTTACTCATCCGTGAACAGAGCACAACAGCCGTAGACGGTATTAAAATTTTGGATTATGTATTACAACCTGAACATATTCTAATTGGTATTGAAGATAATAAACCTGATGCAATTAAAGCGTTAAAGCATGCCACCAAAGACATTGAAAAAATAACGGTTTGTGTTTTACCAACAAAATATCCAACGGGTGGTGAGAAGCAATTAATAAATGCTTTAACTGGCTTAGAAGTACCTAGTGGCCAATTACCAATAAATCTAGGCATAATAATGCAAAACATCGCAACTTGTTTTGCGATAGCTGACGCAGTTATCAATGATACCCCTCTAATTAGACGTGTTGTTACCGTCACGGGACAAGCATTGGCTAAGCCTCAAAATGTATGGGCTTTATTAGGAACCCCTGTTAACTTTTTACTTGCACAGTGTGACTATCAAACAACTAAAGATAAAAATTTAATTATGGGTGGCCCAATGATGGGATTTAATTTGGCGAATGATCAAGTTCCCATTATTAAAACTACCAATTGTATTTTAGCGCCAAGTAAACAAGAAATTTCAGGTGAGAATAAAGAGGTCGACTGTATCCGTTGTGGACAGTGTGCTGATGTCTGTCCGAGTCAGTTATTACCCCAAGAGCTACAATGGAGCGCAAAAGCTAAAGATCATGCCCAGTTACAAAAGCTTAACTTGTTTGATTGTATTGACTGTGGAGCATGTGCATACGTTTGTCCTAGTCAAATTCCTTTAGTGCAATACTATCGAGTTGCTAAGGCTGAAATACGCCAACAGCAAATGTTAGACGTGCAAGCAGAAAAAGCTAAAATTCGATTTGAAGCACGAAAAATACGCCTTGAGCAAGAGAAAGTAGCGAGAGAAGCGAAACATAAAAAAGCAGCAGAAACTCGTAAAGCGGCGATGAATAAAAAAACTGGAACAGGAAGTAGCGCAACATCGGCCGTTGCAGCCGCACTTGCTAGAGTCAAAGCTAAAAAGGCATCAGCGAAAGCTGCAGAAAATAATGACACCCTCGTAACAGAGCAACCATCAAAAAACACTGACTCAAAATCAAAAGTTGCCGAAGCAATAGCAAGGGCTAAAGCAAAAAAAATGGCTTCAAATAATGAAGGTACACAAAGTAAAGCAGCAGTTGAAACTAAGACAGTTAATACCACTAAAGCAGATAAAGCAGATAAAGAAAATGACAAAAAAACAAAAATAGTTGCAGCTGTGGCCAAAGCAAAACAAAAATCAGCTCAAGGTTCAGCAATAAAGCCAAAGCAAAATATTCAACCTCCTCAAGAGAATAACTCTCCATCTTCAGATAAAAAAGCTATTGTTGCTGCTGCAGTAGCAAAAGCCAAAGAGAAAGCTAAAGCCAAAAAACTAGCTATGGCAGAAGTAAGCGATTCAAAAAAAGACGATGACTCTGAAATTAATGCAGCAGAAAATAAAAGAAAAGCCATTGCTAAAGCGGTAGCTAAAGCAAAAGCAAAAAAACAACAAAAAGAAGAGACAAAATAAAACTATGGCCTTTTGGATAGCAAGTTCGCCACATAATCATGTTCAAAGTGAAACATCAGCTTTGATGAGGCTAGTCATTTATGCCACTCTCCCAGGTATATTTGCTCAGTGGTACTTTTTTGGTTGGGGAAACTTAATACATATAGCTTTAGCTTCTTGTACAGTAGTCTTTGCAGAGTTTTCTGTTTTATCATTACGACATAAAAAGATCTCATCAGAATTATTTGATGGCAGTGCTATTTTAACGGCTGTTTTACTCGGCATAAGTATCCCAGCATTGGCTCCTTGGTGGATATCTGTTTTTGGCGCTCTATTTGCGATAGTTATTGTTAAGCAGCTTTATGGCGGCTTAGGGCATAACCCGTTTAACCCAGCTATGGCCGCTTATGTCATGTTATTAATATCTTTTCCAGTACAAATGACTCTCTGGCAACCACCAATAAACCTAATGTCTTTTGACCTAAACTTTCAAAACACTTTATCTACAATATTTACTGGTTACACTATTGACGGTTTTTCAACCGAGCAACTTCGTGTTCATGTTGATGGTTTTACCATGGCAACTCCTTTAGATACTTTAAAAACCAACCTAACACTAGGATTAACCACATCAGAAAGCTTCGATAGCCCAATCTTCGGTAAGCATTTTGGAATTGGTTGGGAGTGGGTTAATACTGGATTTTTACTTGGCGGTATTTTTCTCATTGCCAAAAAAGCGATTGACTGGGTAACTCCTGTTAGCTTTTTAATCAGCTTATTCATTTGCTCACTTATTGCATTTATTGTTAGCCCTGATACCAGTGCTTCAACTATGTTTCACTGGTTTAGTGGCGCTACTATGTTGGGTGCATTTTTTATACTTACAGATCCGGTATCAGGGGCCACAAGCACTAAAGGCCGGATTGTATTCGCTGTACTGGCGGGTTTATTAGTTTATTTAATTAGGAAATTTGGCGGCTACCCAGACGCAATAGCTTTTGCAGTATTACTCTGTAACATGAGTGCACCATTAATCGACCAATACACAAGACCAAGAGCCTATGGTCACCAAAGTGAGAATAAATAATGTCGATGTCAGTCGCTATAAGCAAAAACAGTAGAATTTTAGCCTTGTTTGCCATTGCTTGTACTGCAATCGTTGGCATAGTAAATGAGTTAACGAAAGATATAATTTATCTTCAACAGCAAAAGCAGTTGCTATCTACGTTAACTAAAATCATTGAGCCGGAACGCTATAACAATGAGCTAACGCTTGATTGTGTTAAGGTAAGCAGCCCAGCTCTTGGCTCAGATAAACAACAAACAGTTTACCTTGCCCGATTAAATTCAATCCCAGTAGCGGCAGCAATTACCGCTATAGCACCTAACGGTTACAATGGAAATATCGAGTTAATTGTGGCGATAAATGTTGATGGCAGTATCAACGGGGTTCGTATCTTAGATCACAAAGAAACACCAGGTTTAGGGGATAAAATAGAGATAACTAAAAGCAGCTGGATCACAAGTTTCTCTGGAAAATCACTGATGAGCCAAAATGATAGTCGTTGGGCTGTTGCTAAAGATGGTGGTATGTTTGATCAATTTACTGGCGCAACAATTACACCTCGCGCGGTAGTAGAAGCAGTTAAAGAAACAGCACTTTACTTTAAAGAAAACCAAGATTATTTATTTACTCAAAAAAATGATTGTCAGCTTAAAAAGAAAATTTCAATTAGCACTAACAAAGAAAAGGCTATAGACGACAATGAAAATTAATGAGGAATTCAAGGAGATAATCTGGCAAGGCCTTTGGAAAAATAATCCAGGATTGGTTCAACTTCTTGGTCTTTGCCCACTGCTTGCCGTTACTTCAACGGTAACAAATGCACTCGGTCTTGGGGTAGCAACTCTATTAGTATTAGTCTGCTCTAACGCAACAGTATCGGCTGTTCGTCAATGGGTACCTAAAGAAGTACGAATTCCAATATTTGTTCTTATTATCGCCGCTTTTGTAAGCTGTGTTCAGCTGTTAATGAATGCTTTTGCTCATGGTCTTTATCAGTCTCTTGGTATTTTCCTACCATTAATTGTCACCAATTGCGCCATTATTGGTCGGGCTGAAGCTTATGCTTCAAAGAATCCAATTAAACAAGCCTCTTTTGATGGTTTAATGATGGGAATAGGCTTCTCTTTAGTATTGCTAACACTTGGTGCTATTCGTGAAGTTTTAGGCCAAGGAACTTTATTTGATGGTGCTCACCTACTTCTTGGCGATTGGGCATTGGCATTACGTATCGAAGTTTTACAATTAGATAGTCAGTTTCTACTCGCTATATTGCCTCCTGGAGCTTTTATCGTAATGGGTTTTTTAATTGCAGCAAAAAATGCCATTGATGATAAGTTGGCTCAACAACAGCCCAAAGTTGAACAACAAAATATAGAACGAGTGAGGGTTAATTTTGATGGCCAATAACTTAGCACCTAACAAAAAAAATAATCATGAATAAAATTAAACGTTTAGAAATATTAACTCGTTTGCGTGATAATAACCCTCACCCAACAACCGAATTAAATTTTTCATCTCCATTTGAGTTACTTATTGCCGTACTACTATCAGCCCAATCAACGGATGTAGGTGTAAATAAAGCAACAGATAAGTTATACCCAATCGCAAATACACCACAAGCTATTATAGACCTAGGGCTTGATGGTTTAAAATCTTATATAAAAACTATTGGTTTATTTAATACCAAAGCAGCTAATACCATTAAAACCTGCCAAATGTTAGTTGATATACATCAAGGTGAAGTACCGGAAAACCGTGCAGCATTAGAAGCACTTCCTGGAGTTGGCAGAAAAACAGCTAACGTAGTTTTAAATACCGCTTTTGGATGGCCGACAATTGCAGTAGATACGCATATTTTTAGAGTCAGTAATCGTACAAAGCTTGCAATGGGTGACAATGTTGACAAGGTTGAAAATAAACTTTTAAAGGTGGTACCTGCAGAATTTAAAGTGGATGTTCATCATTGGTTAATTTTGCACGGTCGATACACTTGTATCGCAAGAAAACCCAAATGTGGCTCCTGTATAATTGAAGATTTATGCGAGTATAAAAATAAGCTTGATTGATATTTAATAGAAAATCTATATAGGGATAAAGAACTGATATGAAATTTTTACACTCAATGGTCAGAGTAATCGATGTTGAAAAATCTTTAGCATTTTATATTGGTGCAATGGGCTTAATAGAAACAAAACGGATTGATGTACCAGAAGGTAAATTTACCTTAATTTTTCTTGCTACTGAGCAAGGAGCACCAGAAATTGAGTTAACTCACAACTGGGAAGGAAATGAACAATATGCCGCTGGAAGAAACTTTGGTCATTTAGCCTTTGAAGTAGATGATATTTATCAACTATGTACTAAACTAAAAAAACTTGGTATCACCATCAATCGCCCTCCTCGGTGTGGTCATATGGCCTTTGTAAAATCGCCTGATGGAATATCAATTGAATTATTACAAAAAGGCCCTCGTTTAAAACCCCAAGAGCCTTGGTTAAGTATGGAAAATTCTGGGACTTGGTAGAGAGTTAGAGTTTAATAAAGCCCAAGAGGAAACTTACTTAAGAACAGATAATAAATTACTATAATCATCAGTCCAGACTAATGGTGGTGTCATGGTCTGGGGCCAATGACTCACAAAGCGTTTTACCATTGAATTATTTATAAACTGTTTATTATTGGTTAATAAAACCCACTCAGCTTCGTTATCCCCTGTGCTTCCTTTTATAGTTTTAAAATACAATGCCTCTTTATTAAAAGCTTCCGCAAGCCCCTTTGTTAATTGAGTTAAGTCTAAATGACTATTTGAGATATGAATGGCTAACACGCCATTAAGTTTTAGTTGCTGAAAATAAAGAGTCAAAGCCTCTTCTGTTAATAAATGAACTGGAATAGAGTCTCCTGAAAAAGCATCTACCACTAAAACATCAAAATTATTATTCGCTTCACTGGTAAGTGATATTCGACCATCACCAATTATCACTTCAACATCCGCTTTAGATTGTGACAAATAACTGAAGTAGGTATTTGCCATAGACAATACGCCAGGGTTCAACTCATAAAATTTGTATATATCGCCGGATTGACCATAAGATGCAATGGTCCCGGCACCAAGGCCAATAATACCCACCTTTTTTGGCAAACCGGCTCTGACTTGTTCAATGGCAATAGCTACTCCAGTATTTTTACGATAATAGCTTCTAGGAGTAATATCACCATCACCATTAAAGTCAGTTAGCAACCTCTGTGTCCCGTGAGATGTGTTGCCATCAATTAACCTACGCTCTAAAACCCCATCTATTTCGACGTCTTTAACACTTATTATTCCATAAAAATTACGGCTACTATCAACGTTGCTATCTGCAAATAAATTATTGAGATAGCTGAAAAAAACAAGCAAGACTAAAAATGAAACTATACTAATTTTTGCTAAAGCTTTATTACTCAGAACTTTCTTGGTATCCGTTCCAACTGATATATTGTTATTTTCATTAAATTTGGCCGTGAGACAAAAGTAAAATAACAAATAGACAATTAAAATTCCTATTGGAAACTCTAAAAATTGAGTGAATAAATTTTGGGCAACAAAAGCGATAAAAGCGCTACCTAAAAAGCCTCCTAACGACATATTTAAATAAAACAGAGTTAAATGTTCGACATCTGGCTTAAGTTTTACTAGTTCACCATGACACAACATACATGCTGAAAATAAAATAACGCTATAAATTATAATTTGAGAAATAATGTCAAATTGAGAGCCGATAAAATACATTAAAATAGCCGCAAAAGAGCTGATGGCAAATAAAACAAACCAATACCAACGAACATACCAACGTGGGCTATGAAAATTGATAATAAATGTAAGTAAATAAATACACAGAGGCAAGATCCATAAAAATGGCATTGGTGGAATGTTTTGTGTCATGGCATTAGTTGTAGATACTAATAAAACAACACCCGTGGCCGATAGTGCTAACCATAAGAAAATGGTGACTGCGCTACACTTTTTAGTTTTAGGATTTAATACAACTGTATCGAATCGCTGAGAAGGTTGTTTAACCATAACTAACGAAAGTGTAATAAATCCCAATGAAAAAACAACATAACCAACTGACCAAAAAAGTATCTGATCACTTAATATAAATAAAGGTTCAAAAATAAATGGATAGCTTAGTAAAGCAAGTAAAGAGGCAACATTTGATAAAGAATAAAGTTTATAGGGCAGCTTAGCGCTATCTTGATAACTCAACCAACGCTGAACCAAAGGACCCGTTGAGGATAATAACAAATACGGTAGTCCAATCGAAAAAATTAAAAGAAAAACAATTTCAAACAACGGAGTAATATCAATATTCAATGATGAATTTAAAAGAATATTATTGTTTATCGTGATTGGTAAAAAAACTAAACTAATCAACAACAAAGCCAAATGCACCATTGCTTGTTTTTTCAGGGAACTAAGTTTGGTTAAATAATGAGAATATAAATAACCAAGTAGTAAAAAAGCTTGAAAAAATAATAGGCAAGCTGTCCAAATTGCTGCACCGCCACCGAATAAGGGCAAAATCAATTTAGCTATTAGTGGTTGGACTTGAAATAATAAAAAAGCCCCAATAAAAATCACAAATAAATACAGCATTTTTCTTATTATTTCCTTAGTCAGTTAGCGAGAGAATATTAACTGATAGATAAACTTTATGATAGTAATCCCTCTTTGATTTTCTATGACGTCATCAATACTATAAGTTGAAACATGCTTGATTAAAAACAAGTAAAGGCACTAAAAAGATACTTTTTAAAACTATTCGATTATAGTATTAATATGTTAAAAATATTTGAAGTATTATATGAGATTTTTTTACATCGGTGTCATTGTTATTTTTGTACAATTTTTCTTTAGTAAATTATCAGCAAAAGAAATTAAATTAGGGATGTCTACTGCACTGACAGGGCCGACTAAAAGCCTTGGTCTACAATTGAGACAAGGTGCACAGTTGTACTTTAGTCGTTACAATAAAACACCTGCTGGTTTAAAAAACCCAATTACTTTGATTAGCTACGATGATGGCTATGAACCACATAATACGGTATTAAATACTAGAAAATTATTAGAAGATGATAACGTTTTCGCTCTTTTTGGCTATGTCGGTACACCTACTTCTAAAGCAGTTATGCCGCTTATTTCTAAAGAGAACACAATATTTTTCAGCCCTTTTACTGGTGCTGAATTTTTACGTACACCAGTTAAAAGGAATATTTTTAACATTCGATCTAGCTATTATAATGAGGCTGCTACCCAAGTCGAATATTTCATTAAAAAGTTAAAGCTGAAAAATGTAGCTTTATTTATACAAGCTGATGATTTTGGCTTAGCTGCCAGTAAAGGATATGCACAAGCACTTAAAGCTCAGGGGATTGAAAACTATATTCAAGTTCGCTACAAGCGAAATACCATTGATATTGATATAGCAACAAAGCAATTAATAGAATTAAACCCTGATGTGATTTTTTGTATAGGTACCTATAGCCCTATAGGAAATTTGATCAATAATTTGAGAGCAAAAAATATTAGCAGTAAAGTGGTTATGCTATCTTTTGCTGGAGCTCGAGCACTGCAGCAAGAGCTGAAAAATTTTGATGAAATATATATAACTTCTGTATTACCTGATCCTCATTCTTCCGAGTTAGCAATAATAGAGCAATATCGTCAAGCGATGCTAGAAAACGAATTAAGTAACGAGTCTCTTGAGGGGTATATAAATGCAGCGACATTTGTGCGAGTAATATCTCAAATATCGGGAGAAATAACACAACATAGTTTTATACACAGTGCTGAACAATTAAATATTAGTCTAGGTGGTGTGGGGATTAAGTTTTCACCTAATAATCATCAGGCTTTAAATAAAACCTATCTTAATGTAATAACCCAAAACGGCTTATTACCAATAAATTAAATGACTTAAAGAAATTGAGAACAAATAAAAATAAAAGCGGTTATTATTATTAAAATTTAAAATAATAAAACCGCTGATATTTAGCCTCCATGTAAATAAAAGCTTCCTGCTCTTTATTTTTTTGCTAATCGTTTCATCCTAAAACGTTCATCCATGGATTTATCGATTTCCTTATCGACACTACACTCCTTGTATTCTTTTTAGTACCTACTAAAAATTAACGTCCGTGTATCATTACATCCTGTAACCACTCTCAACTATAACATCCGTTTAATAGCTTGATATCCTTTTCAAGCATTGTTTAAAGTGTTTAATAACATTCCGTTGTTTGTCTTCCTGACAACTCTAATATTAGCAACCAATAAAAATTTAAGGTGGTAAAAATAATAAATATATTAACTTCTTTTATATTCTCTCGATATTGGCCCTTTCATTTTCCATATATAACAACAGGTTAAAAAACAACAACAAGAGTAAAACACTTCACCCTTGTATCATTTCTCACCTAAGTGCAGGACATGTCTTACAAAGTATGTTTGTAAACACTTACTTTTAGAGCTCAAATAAAATGAGAGTTCTAAAAGTAAATGTTTAATAAAAAGAAAAGACAACATTTAAAATGATTTTTTACCATGCCACTGACATATACTGCTGAATTAGTGTAATCTTGCAACCAAAATTATAGGAGGTCATGTGCAGTTATTTAAGTCACTTTTTTGTTTTAAGGGGTTTGACAACCGTAGTCGTTTCATAGTGATTAGTATTGCAACATATACCACTTTCATAATCATAAACGCTACATTTTCCAATTATTTATTTATTACCATCTCAGCATTGGTTTGTTTAGTTGTAATTAATACTCTTACCAGCTTAAGGAGGTTAAGCGATGCTCAGTTAAACAAAAACTGGTCTATAGGGCCAAGCTTAACTTTTTTTATTGCCAGCTTAATAATGCTACTCACTGGTCATAATAGCGCTGATTGGTTTTTACTAATTCCAATGATTCTCTCTTCACTTTTACTGACTTACCCAAGCAAAAACTCTAGTTCATACATTCTAGGTTATTCCGGACCTGTTGATTTAAGTGATTTTGATCACAGTAAAGGGAATAAACACAAACATAACCAACGCATTGAACCCACAATGTTATCAAGTAATTCACAATCAATTCCCGAGTCAAATAATGAAGCTTTAGCAGTGAAACATAACTTATCATCAGTTCATCACGAGGTTTACGATACTGATAATGAAAAAAACTTCAGGATTCAAAACAATAAAGAAGTAGATATTGGGGAATCTATTAGGCTAAAGCTATTAAGTGGTAAAAATGCAAAGTTAACATTATTAATATTATCACTGCTTATTTTATCAATTTTATTAGTATCATTTCTCATATCTAGCTTTAAGAATAAAGAGACTTTACCTCTTCCATCAAACAAGACGAACATAAAAGTGCAAAGGGTATCTCAGATATCATTTCCTGATAACTTTTCATTATGGCTATCTCAACACGAAGGTCTAATCATAAATTGGCAAGCAGATAAAAGCCTAAAAAGCCAGATTTGGAACATAGATACAGCTGATGGTGAAAAAAGTTGTAAAGAAATTACTTTTAATGATGGTAATAAAATTCGTACAACTACAGTAGCAATTGAAAACTCGGATGACTACTTTGCTAATTTCTCTCCTCTAGATACTCAAGATTTACTTCAATCCATAGCCTTTAGAGGGAGCTTTAAGTTATGTGGTTATGAGTTTTCACTAAAAGGCAGCCAAGCAATAATAGGTAAACATGCCGATTACGCAGCAATGGTGAGTTATTAATGATTCTATTTATTTGTAAATAAAAATCACTTTTAAAATGCTCTATCTGAGAAATATATTTAGACATAAAAAAATGCGGCTCATTGAGCCGCATTTATGTATAGCTTTGTGCATCCTGCACGCATTCAGTATTCCCGTTTCATCCCTAAAAAGACCATCCTTAGCATATCCTATATGATTCCAATCATAATCCTTAGCCCCATCCTGGGTAATACATCTTCCTGACGTATTCACATACATGTGAAAGCTATCCATTTCTGTCATCCTGACACCAAACATCCTTGCTCAGCTTACATCCGTGTTACATTATCCTTAAATAAACATCCCGTTTATTTTACTTCTTCCTAAAGCCTCCCTTAACAAAGCTTCCTACTCTGTGTCGTCCTGACATGTTTAATATTACGTTAAATTAGAAAATAATTAAGGTAGATAAAAATACAAATAAAGAAACTTTAATTGTAATAATATTGTTAATTAAATTACCCTTTATTTAACAATTAGTTACAACAAACACCGTTAGGAAAACCATTTTAGTTTCCAATATATCTTACGTAAGTGTAAGACATGTCTCACATAAGTAATCATAAGAATGGAAATAAACTATTCAACTCTAAGATCTAAAAAGGCTATTAAGTTAAGTAAACTCAATAGCCTTAAATTTCCAAGTAATATTATGACCAATTTCGGTTAAAAGTATTACTAAGATTCTCGATAATGAACCATTAAAGCGCCAGAAACATTACCAACACTTACTTCTTTAATTAACTCGTAATCAACATCACCAAAAAACTGTCGATATTTATCCGTTGTCGCATAAACAGCGACACCTTCACTACTAGGGTGTTCTTCCAAAACTGTGTTAACTGCAGCCATTAGATAGTGACCAAAACCATGATGTTGATGTAATGGGTGAATAGCAATAAACGAAAGCATATGAAATTTGTTTAAAGGGACAGCTGATAAGACTAAGTTCTCTTTTTCGATCATCTGCTTTGTACTAAAGTATCCAGCGCTCAGCAACATCTTCAACCGCCAATGCCAGTATCTCTCAGAGCCTAGACCATCATCGGGACCATTTAGGCAAGCAACTCCAACCATAGCTTCACCTAAATATAAGCCAACCATAGGCTGCTTAGCTTGCCAGAATGCGCCAAGTTCCTCCCGAATAGATGCCCTCAAACGTTGTTCGTAATCTTCTTTTTGACTATTAAATATTTCTAAAAAAACAGGATCATCATGGTAAGCTTGATAAAGCAGAGAAGCCGCCAACTTTAGGTCTTCCGCCGCCAAATAAGTTGCTCTAATATCAACATTTTCTTTTTCTAATACCATGTCTGTCATCAATCTCACCCTTATTATTATTTTTCTTCGAGTAGCTGATAACCATAACAGGATTTTTGAAAGTAGGTCAAATACAATTATCCAGAGCTATTGATAACTTAAAAAGTGAACATATATTTTTGTCTGTTAGGGGACTTGAACTTGCGAATTCAACAGTTCCTAAATAAATAGAAATTGTTTAACTACTTTATCTAGCAAAAAAGCCTATTTACCTGATAACAAGATATAATAAAATAGATTAATCACAATATACGGTAAACATAATGTCTATATCTGAAGAAATATTAATAATTGCCAATAAATTAGCAAATGAAGGAAAAAAACCGACTATAGCTCTTATTAAAACAAAATTAATAAACAATGTCCCTTTGCCTATCATAATATCTACGTTGAAAGTTTGGCAACACGAGCCTAACTTCACTTCAACTAAGGCTAATCCACCTATAGAAAAACAATTAAAAGAAAATAATGAAGTACAAACAGAGCTATTAGAAATAATCGACAATGCCTTAGCGCCAATTAAACAAGAATTAGTACAACTAAGACAAGAGATTAATTTACTCAAAAAACAAAAAGAAAAAACTAAGGTGTAAACACCCTTTGCATTTGTACATCAACTTGATAATTCAAAGCTAATATCATGGTGCAATAACAGGGTTAAGTTGATCAATAAACTCACTTAAGGTGTTGGCTAATTTTTTATGAGGCTCGCACCCCACTCTTTCAACCCAAACTTCACCACTGTCATTCATCACTGATAGAATCATATCTTCTTCATCGGTAACGGCAAAAAAAAGGCTAATTTCTTGTTTTAGTCTTTTCTTCATTAATACATGACCAATAAGATTTTCCTGTAGTCGTTGAAAGTCATCTAAATTCCAAGCAAATAATAATGATAATCTTCCATCTTCACTCTCTGCATCAATTAACTCACTAAAAAATGTAGAAAAATAGGTTTTAAAATCTTGATGCAATGTCATTTCTAAAGCCGTTTCTATATTTTCAAATGACAAATCTTCAGGGCTTGGGGTTGGTTGCCAATGAATGTTTTTTTCATCCAATTCAGTTTGTTGACAAACTGAAGGCCAGCTTTCATCAATTTCAACTACTGGTAAACAAGCATGTATTTTTTTATACTGCTCAACAAAATTATTGGCGAATTTCCATAGAGATTTAGCTAAGGGTGAATTTGTTAATGTCATCGAAGACCAAGATCCTTTAAAATAAGTTAAGAATAAACAAAAGATATAATTTATGGCCAATTACCAAAACTCCAAAGATTTAACTCAGTTAACTTTAGGAAAAAAAACCAATTACATCAGCAAATATAACGCAGATTTATTGCAAGCGGTACCTCGAAGTCTAAATAGAAATGATTTAGAGCTTCAAACTAATAATTTGCCCTTTCAAGGTGAAGATGTTTGGTATGGCTATGAACTATCATGGTTAAACCCTCAAGGAAAACCTATCGTAGCCGTTGCAGAATTTAGATTTCCTTGTATTAGTCCAAATTTAGTTGAATCTAAGTCATTTAAACTCTATTTAAATAGCTTTAATCAATCAACTTTCACCTCATGGCAGCAAGTTGAAGAAATACTAGCGAAAGATCTATCGCTTACTTCAGGCGCAGCAGCAAAAGTAAGTTTATTTAAAGTAGATAAAGCCTCACCTTTTGAAATAGCGAATGTAAATTCGAATTGTATAGATGACATAGATATTGTTGTAAATAATTATGACTATGATAATTTGCTCCTAAAAGACATCCAAAGCCCAAAAGGTCTAATAGTAGAAGAGAATTTAGTTTCTCATTTACTTAAATCTAACTGTTTAATAACCAACCAACCTGATTGGGCCAGTATATTTATCAAATATAAAGGAGAAAAAATCAATCACCAAACCTTACTGAAGTATATTATTTCATTTAGACAACATAATGAATTCCATGAGCAATGTGTAGAAAGAATATTTACCGATCTTAGTGAGTACGGGCACTTCGAAGAACTCACTATATTTGCACGCTATACTCGTCGTGGAGGATTAGATATAAACCCTTTTAGAAGCTCTATAATTAACACTGCCCCAAACATGAGAACATTAAGACAATAAAGTACCTGGTTTTAGTGCTGTTTCAAATTTAGCCTTCATTTTTATTAACTTACTCTAATAGCAATATTAGAGTTCCATTACTTGTAATAGCAATTAACTAAATTTAAGGGCAAACACTAAAGAGCATAAGGTTAGTATTACAACTTAAATATGATGGTTAATTTTATAGCTTTATGTGCTAGTACCCCAGTAAAATCTCAAAGACATAGTTATCGCTTTGCTCGAACCAAAAAAATCCCCCATAAATGAAGTTGACTAATTATCTTCTCTTGTTATTCAAATGAAAAAATCTCACAAAAAACGTATTTAGCCTTAATAAACAACTTTTCACCTATTAATATCGCTAATTCTCAAGTAGATTGTCATAAAATAAACAAAAAATTAATGTTTTATCTTTTTATCAATGCTGTGAACTACTATGATATAAGATATCTTGGCGAATAACCCCGAAATATAATTTAAGGGATGAATTATTTTTATGAATGATCAAACTGTTGCAAATGGGCAATTAAAAGCTGTTAAGAGAAAACTTGAGAGCGCTATAAGCTCTCGTGCAACATTAGAAAAAGACTTTAGCCATCAATCTACCTTATTAATACAATTTATCAGTAAATTATCACAGGTTTGTAAAGGTATTGATTTAGAGCTAGACAACCGTTTAGCTAAATTAAGGGTGTTGTTTTCTAAATCCGCACCAATTACCGATATTGAACAAGATATTTCTGCAATTTCACAATTATTACAGCAGCACTCTTTAAAAAATGATCAAAGCATTATTCAAATGCATAACCAGTTTCACCAAGCAGGAAAAACATTACAACAAATTAATGGTTTACCTGACAGTTTGAGACGTAGTTTGCGTTCTTTAATCAAAGAGAGTGAGCAATCAAAAGAAGCGCTCATTCAATATGTAGATATTTTCAGTCAATTATTAACATTTTATGATGGAGCGCTGAAGGCTAAATCAAATGAACCTTCTGGTGGTTTACTTAACTCCCCAGCCGCATTGCTTAAGCCAGCTAATAAAAATGAAGTATTGCCAGGACAGGTAAATCAAAAAATCATTGAACAATTCACTTTAATTTTGAATGGCTTAACCTTGTCAGAAACTCATAACAAGCAGCTAACATCAATTAAAAAGAAAATCATTACTGGTATATCAAATGATAAGTTAATGGATAGTTTTTTAGAAACATTTAACGTTATCATTGAAGACTTTCAAGAAGAAAGAAAAACAGCAGAAAGCTTTTTATCCACACTTAGTAAAACATTAGCAACGGTTAAAGAAGCGGTAAAATCAACACTATCGACAAGCAAAAGTGGACAAGATCAACAAAACTTATTAAATGCTCAATTAAACAAGCAAATTATTGAAGTGACTTCCACTGTCGAAAAAGCAACTTCACTGGCTGAAATAAAAGTAGATATTAATCAAAAGCTTCAACTCATTGCCGGCACATTAGAAGAAAAAACATCATTTGAATATGAAAATCAAAAGGATTTAGAGTCACAGTTAAATACCATGACGCAGAAAGTTAACTTGCTTGAAAAACAAAGCTATTCATTTGAAAAGCGATTACAAGAACAACAGTTAAAAAGTATGCAAGATGCATTAACAAAACTGGGCAACCGTGCAGCATTTGATGAATATTTTGCTAAAGAAATGGTTCGCTACCACCACCAGCCTTTTGACTTAGCTATTGTGGTCATGGATTTAGATGACTTTAAACGGATTAATGATACCTACGGCCATACCGCAGGTGATAAAACCCTACAAGTGATTGCCAATACACTGACTAAAAAGCTGGATAAAAAAGTATTTATTGGTCGTTACGGTGGTGAAGAGTTTGTTTTAATTTATTCAGGCATTAAGCAAGAGCAATTAATGAAAGAATTAAACCTTCTTAATAAACACATTGCCCGCCTACCATTTAAATTCAAAAATAATAAAGTTAGCATTACTATGTCCATTGGAGTTAGTCATATAACAGAAGATGACAATATCCATATTGCTTTTGAACGAGCAGATAAAGCATTATATCAAGCTAAAGGCCAAGGAAAAAACCAGGTCGTCTACCTCTAAACCAACCGTTCATCCATACTTCTCTGCATTAAGGAATATTCATATGCATACTAAATTAAACCCTGTGGGTAATATGAATTTGCTTTCTCAAGTTGAGGTTGATCAACTTCAAGAGTCAGCAACAAGTAATTTATATAAACTTTATAGAAACTGCTCCCTAGCGGTATTAAATGCAGGCAGTCACACTGATGATGCTGAAGAAATATATCAGCAATACCAAGACTTTCAGATACAAGTATTAAGACGCGAGCGAGGTGTAAAAATTGATCTAAACAATCCACCTTCACATGCTTTTGTTGATGGAAAAATAATTAAGGGTATTCAGGAGCACCTCTCAGCTGTACTACGTGATATTTTGTTTACCAACAGTCGCTACGAAAACATTACCAACGAGCCTTTCCCCTCATCTGAAAATATCACTCATGTTGTTTTTGATATTTTGCGAAATGCATCTGTTATCTTACCGGAAACAGATGCAAGCCTAATAACTTGTTGGGGCGGTCATTCAATCAATCATATCGAGTACAAATACACTAAAAAAGTTGGTTATCAACTTGGATTAAGAGGTTTTAATATTTGCACCGGCTGTGGCCCTGGCGCAATGAAAGGCCCAATGAAAGGTGCTACCATTGGTCATGCCAAACAACGTAATAAAGATGGGCGTTATTTAGGGCTAACCGAACCAAGCATTATTGCCGCCGAACCACCAAATGCTATCGTTAATGAATTAGTGATCATGCCTGATATTGAGAAAAGGCTTGAAGCCTTTGTTCGTATGTCACACGGAATTATTATTTTTCCAGGGGGAGCCGGCACAGCTGAAGAACTTTTATATATTTTAGGCATAATGCTTAATACCAAAAATCAAGGTCAAAAATTACCCATAATTTTAACTGGCCCTGCCGAGTCTGCAGATTATTTCATTGAGATAGATTCTTTTATTGGTGCAACTTTGGGAGAGAAAGCTCAGCAGCTTTACCAAATAATCATTGATGATGCACAAGGTGTTGCGCAAGCAATGAAATCAGGTTTAGCCGACGTTCTTAGTTACCGAAAACAAACAGGGGATGCCTATCACTTTAATTGGTCGTTGTTTATTGAGTCAGAGTTTCAACATCCATTTGAACCTACTCACAATAAGATGGCAGAGTTACCGCTCAATAGTACTTTAGATACCGCTGCGTTAGCTGCTAATTTACGACGGATATTTTCAGGGATAGTATCAGGAAATGTTAAATCATCAGGCATAAAAGCAATACGACAACACGGCCCTTTTATCATATCAGGTGAAACTAAAATAATGTCATTAATGGACAAATTGCTCGCCTCTTTTGTTAGTCAACAAAGGATGAAACTTCCAGGAAGTGAATATATTCCTTGTTATCGAATATCTGATGATAAAGCCAAATGACAATGCATGTTGTTCTGATTGATGCGTTAAACCTTATTCGCAGAATATATGCAGTACAAGAAAGACCTTTTTTATTAAATAAAAAAGAAATGGCAGATGAGCACTTGGCTGAAAGTACCAAACAGCAAGTGTTATCGAACACTAAACAAGCATGTTCCTTAGCATTAAATAAAATATTGTCTCAAACTCAAGCCAGTCATGCGCTTGCTGTTTTTGATAGTCAGTCTCCTTGTTGGCGTTATCAGCTATACCCTGATTACAAAAAGGGGAGAAAAAAAATGCCTGAGTATTTAGCAAGTGCCTTAACCGAAATTCAAGACGAATTTATGCTAAAAAATGTTGATTCACTTATCTCAACTCAAGATGAAGCCGATGATTTAATTGCCACCCTTGCAGTAAAAGTTGCACGAAGAGGAGAGAGAGTGACGATTATCTCAACCGACAAAGGTTTTTTATCTTTACTTAATCAAGGTATTAACGTTTATGATTATTTTAACAGGCGATATTTAAATGAAGAGCATGTAAAAGATAAGTTTAATGTAAATTCAGAACAACTTATTGATTATTGGATGCTAACCGGCGACTCGACAAACAAAATCCCAGGCATTTCAGGCATAGGACAAGTAACAGCTTCATCATTACTTAACCAATACCGATCATTAACGACTTTACTTGCCGCACAAGACTTGAAAGAGAATTTAAAAGAAAAAATAATAGCAGCTAAAGAACAGTTAGAAATCACTAAGCAACTGCTGACACTCAAAAAAGATATTCCACTAGGTTTTAACCTTAAAGATATCCGTCTACCTACTGAGAATTAGCATTTGCTAAAAACCAATGAAAAAATCATTATGATAATATCTTTAACTATTTTATCATGCTAATTATGCTTACCCACTACTTTTAAACAGAGCAACAAATGAATAAAAAGGTTATATCACGAATATCAATGGCTTTAGCCGCTTATGCCGTATTTGTTATCTTAGTGGTTAATTTTTATGATGATAGCCCCTCTAATATGCAATGGGAAGATCGTGAAGCTTATAACCGACAGTTTATTGCAAAATTACAGCTTGATGAATTTACCTTTGAGCAAGCCTTAGAACAGTTAGGTAGTCCAGATATTACTGAAGCAAAAAAAATTAATGATAAAAAACATCAGGTGATGTTCTACCGTACACAACATATCAAGTCTGATGGTATTACTACCCAAGAAGAATGTACATTTTTGCTGTTTATTAACGGGAAATTAAAAGAAATTGGGTTAGGCTCTAATTACACTAAAAGTTGGTAAAATATAAAATCAGCAGTAATCTACTAATTTCATAGTGAATAGCTGTAGTTTGCTTTGTCCTAAATCAAGTTTACTCTTAATCGTACTCACTTAACCCTCCACTATCTTTTTATCTGTACTAATATAGTACTGTAGCTATTTTTATCACCACAATGAAAGGTTTTAAGCTCGCTTACATAACGTCTACATGGTATAAATCTGCGCAATAGCTCAACTGGTTTGATCAGCATTGGGCATTCGATCATCAAAGAATTAAAAAAAGGTAAATTTAATGACTAAGCAAACTATCACAGTTATCCCTGGCGACGGCATTGGACCGGACATTATAGACGCCACCATCAAAATTCTTGACAAAGCAGGCTGTGATTTTAACTATGAATATGCAGACGCCGGCCTTATTGCTCTAGAGAAACATGGCGAATTAGTCCCAGAAGAAACACTAAAATTAATTGAAAAAAATAAAGTCAGTTTGAAAGGACCATTAACCACCCCTGTAGGTGAAGGTTTTACTTCAATAAATGTAACATTGCGCAAGCACTTTAACTTGTATGCGAATTTACGACCTGTGATTTCATTTAAAGGTACAAAAGCTCGTTATGAGAATATTGATATTCTTACTGTAAGAGAAAACACTCAAGGTATGTACTCGGGCGCGGGTCAAGTGGTATCAGAAGATGGTACTCAAGCAGAAGCCATGAGTATTGTAACGCGTGAAGGTGCAGAGCGTATTTTAGTCTTTGCTTATGAAACAGCTAAAAAAGAAGGTCGTAAAAAAGTTACGGCTGTTCACAAAGCTAACATATTAAAATCAACCTCGGGCTTATTCTTAAAAGTTGCTCGTGAAGTCGCTGCTCGTTACCCTGAAATTGAATCAACAGAAATGATTGTTGATAATTGCTGCATGCAATTGGTAATGAACCCTGAACAGTTTGACGTTATTGTTACCACTAACCTTTTTGGTGATATTCTATCAGATTTATGTGCTGGCTTAGTAGGAGGCCTAGGTATGGCCCCAGGTGCTAACATCGGCACTGATTGTGCAATTTTCGAGGCTGTACATGGTAGTGCTCCAGATATTGCGGGTAAAAATTTAGCTAACCCAACATCCGTCATTCTTGCAGCAATTCAAATGTTAGAGTATTTAGATATGGGCGATAAAGCGGAAAATATCAGAGCTGCAATTACCGAAGTTATTGCTACTGGCGACAGAACTACCAGAGATTTAGGTGGAAGCCATGGTACGACAGATTTCACAGAATCTGTTTTAGAACGTCTTTAAGTAAGCCTATAAAGCTAAACTACCGCTATCCGTTTATAAATATTTAACTGATAGCGGTAAATTCATTAGACATCTTTTTGCGGTAAAGGTGATAAAAGCCTTGCATGCACAGTAACTTCTTCACGATCATAATATAAATGCTTAGCATAAAGTTCATACTTAACTTTATGTTTTATAAATTCATCCTTTATTAACTGTAAGTCTTCATTAACTTGCTGATAACGACCTTTCATTGGTAACTTCAGATTAAATATCGCCTCTTTACAATAACCATTAAGCAACCAATCGGCCATTAATTTTGCCACGCGCGTAGGTTTCTCAATCATATCGCAAACAAGCCAATAAACATTTTGTTTCATCGGGATATATTTAAAACCATCCATCATCTTATGTTTTACTTGCCCTGTATCCATTAATGACTCAGCCATAGGGCCGTTATCAACAGCGGTAACCATCATACCTCGACGAACAAGTTGATATGTCCAACCTCCCGGTGCAGAGCCTAAATCCACAGCATTCATGCCTGATGTTAAACGATGTTCCCATTCACTTTTAGGAATAAAAAACAAAAATGCTTCATCAAGTTTTAATGTTGATCGACTGGGTGATTGACTAGGGAACCTTAATCGCGGAATGCCCATTACATGAGGAGAGTTATTTTCATGTAATGAAAAGCCTAAAATCACTTCCTGGCCACTTAAAAATAATGCATGTAAAATAGCGCCATCTTTATCGCCCTTTTCACTTAGAATTTTCTTTTTTCTAAGTGCCTGCCTTAACGGCACAGCCAATTTACGACAAAACTTTGATAGCTCTTTACCATCATTAGTATCTGGCATTTCCATACGCAAGTCTGCATATTGCCAATCTTTACCTAACGTCTCGATAATCGCTTCTACACGATTATAATCAGGCAATGCTATTTTATCTGTTACGGTAACAAACCATTGACGGGTAAAAATCAAACGTTTGAGTGGTAGTTTACGCATCAAAGCTTCACCATGTTCACTTTCTTGTAAATGAAAAAACACGATTCCTTGATTTTTCAGTATCTCTAAATAGCCATACATTTCATTCCAAGACGCTTTTTCTTGAATTTCTGCTCCACATTCTTTTTCAAAACCTGGGCGGCAATAAAGTACAATTGAGGTCATAAGTTTTCTTACCTAATTTTTAACAAATATAATAGTTCATGATTTTTTCAGTTTGGTTACACTGAATCCAGCGAAAGAGATAAATAACCAACCTAGTGCTAATAAGCCTCCACCAAATGGAGTTAACTTACCAATGATAGCCAAATCAAAATATGCTTTTAAATATAAACTGCCGCTAAAGCACAATATACCAAAACAAAAACTAAAGCAGGCAATAATCAAGCATTTCATCGGTTGGCTAAAGCACCAAACCACAGTAATAAATAACGCAAGCGTATGAATAAATTGATATTGTAAAGCAGTGTCTAATCTAACTTGTTGCAGTGCTGGAAAATTATCACCGGCATGGGCTAACCAAGCGCCGAATAATACTGAAAAAACGCCACTAATTCCAACAAAAACCATCAATATTGGTAGAAGTTTAACTATTTTCATCAATAAACCTCACAATTGCCTCTATCGCTGTATTGATATGTTGTTGATGTGTATACCCTGACTTCACTCTTGGCTTTAGATTATGATCGCCATCTTCAACAAAGATCACCTGACAAAGTTGAGATAAGTTATAATCGCCAATTTCTTCTTTAGATCCCAAAGCATCACGTTCACCTTGAATAATCAAAATATTTTTTTGCGTTTCCTGCAAAGGCTCCAAACGTAATTTTTCTGTTTTTTTTTGTGGATGGAAGGGATAACCTAAACACACCGCACCACAAATTTTCGTAAAATACTCATGAGAAACAGCTTCATTCATCAATGTTGCTGCAACTCGTCCCCCCATAGATTTACCGCCAATATAAATAGGTAGTTGAGTATCAAGAAATGATAATACCGATAGGTAACTTTCAAGTAATTTAGGCATTCTATCAGGCGGACGACGCTTACCATCTTCGCTACGTTTAACCATATAAGGAAAATTAAAACGCAACACGCTGATACCTTCGGCATTCAAACGAGCTGAGAAATCATTCATGAATTCATGATTCATATCTGCACCCGCACCGTGCGCCAAAACAAACAAAGCTTTAGGATGTTTAGCAGGTTCAAAAATTTCCTGAGCATTCTGCTTTCGATTAATAATTTCAAGTGTATTTATCATGACATGACATACCTGTTTTCACTGCTATCTTGCTCAGCCTCGACAGTATCAAGCACCCAATCTCGAAATGCAGCAATTTTACCTATCTCTAACTGATTTTCACGACAGACAATATAAAAGCTATTCTTACTGACTAATACATCATTAAAAGGACAAGACAAACGCCCTGAGTCAATATCAGGTTTAGCTAGTACACTATTAGCTAGCGCGATACCTTGTCCATGTATAGCCGCTTGTAGCACCATTGTAGAATGACTAAAAATAGGCCCGTGATTAACATTTATTCCTTTTACACCCACTTGCTTGAACCAACGTTTCCAATCACGCCGAGAAGTATCATGTAATAAGGTATGCTGTGTTAAATCATTAACTGTATTTAGTGTTTTTTTACCACTAAGTAATAACGGCGAGCATACTGGTATTAGATATTCGGTGTGTAGTTGGTCTGCATGAATATTAGGCCAACGACCACGCCCGTAATAAATAGCAACGTCAACATCTTCTGTTAACGAATTGTCGGGTTGGTCAACCGCTTTAATACGAACATCAATATCAGTGTGTAGTAAATTAAAAGCTTGCAAACGAGGCACTAACCATTGAATAGCAAAACTAGGTTGCAAGCTAACAGTAATTGAACCTTTAGCTCCCCTTGCCAATAGTTTTTCTGTTGCATCATGCAAAGAATTGAAAATATCTTTGATATCTAAATAATACGACTGGCCTTCCTCAGTCAATAATAACGAACGATTTTTGCGCATAAACAGTTTGAGGCCCAGATGCTCTTCAAGGGCTTTGATCTGATGACTTATTGCAGCTTGAGTTACGAATAACTCTTCCGCAGCCCTTGTAAAACTTAACTGTCTTGCTGATGCTTCAAATGCTCGCAATGCATTTAATGGCGGAAGTCTATTAGCCAATTCCTTATATCCTTAAAATAAAATGCAAATAAAACTAATTCTTATTATGAATAAACACCCACCAAGAGCGCATAATAATTTAGCATTAGTTTTTCTAATGAATAACATTATAAATTGTCATTTTTAAAATTGCCAGTTATTGCGTATTATTCTTGGCGTAGATGAAGGACTTCATCTCAACTCTCGATTTAACCGCGAGTTTTACTATTGAAAGTGACTCCCAACCCACATTCAATACAGGCGAGAAAAGGTCCTAAAAAATCTATACGGATATAACATTTATTATAGGCACTTTTATTATGAAAAATACTAACGCAACAAACAAAAAATTTAACAGAAAACTCTACGTATTACTTGCTGGCATGTTCGCCACTAGCGTATCTGCTACTTCAGTAGACCCTATTGAAGTAATGGAAATTGAAACAACTAACCATAGCGTGATTATGAATCAAGCTAAAGCTGAATTGGCCATATCAGTAAAGGAAATGTCATTAAGCACTGTTTCAGCACAAGCAAGTGTAGTACAGCAGTTAACAGCTCATGCAGAGTTCTTTAACCAAGAAATGACTGTAGCTCGTGTATCTTTACTGGCTGACTAATTTAAATTTATAAACATGCTCGCTGCGGTTTTATAAAGGTTAACGGAGTAACCGAAATTAAAAAGGTGTCACTAAGACACCTTTTTTTGATCTAAATATTAATGACCATTGAAATAATATTTAGAATAAATTAATCAATAATTAAAGGCTCAAAATTTTTGACTGTATCATCAATCGCCTTCATTTGAATCAGGTAAGGCTCCAATTTATCTAAAGGGAGCGCACATGGACCATCACATTTGGCTTTACTTGGATCCGGATGCGCTTCAATAAACAAACCTGCAATACCTATTGCCATACCACTACGGGCTAGCTGTGTTGCTTGTGCGCGACGCCCATCAGCTGAATCAGCTCTCCCCCCAGGTTTTTGTAAAGCATGGGTTGCATCAAATATTACCGGGGCGTAGCTTTTCATTTCATCCATAGCAAGCATGTCTACGACTAAATTGTTATAGCCATAACAGCTACCACGCTCACACAAAATAATATTCTCATTCCCTGCTTCACCAAATTTTGTGATGATATGACGCATTTCATGAGCGGCTAAAAACTGTGGTTTTTTTACATTAATAATTGCGCCTGTTTTAGCCATAGCAACCACTAAATCAGTTTGACGGGCAAGAAAGGCAGGTAGCTGAATAACATCTACCACCTCACTAACTGGTTGTGCTTGATAGCTTTCATGTACATCAGTAATGATAGGTACGTTAAAAGTTGATTTTATCTCTTCAAATATCTTTAACCCTTCATCTAAGCCAGGTCCTCGATATGAGTTTACTGATGATCTATTTGCTTTATCAAATGACGCTTTGAAAACATAAGGTATATTTAACTTTTGCGTAACCTCAACGTAGTGCTCAGCAATTGACATTGCTAAATCTCGAGATTCCAGCACATTCATGCCGCCAAATAAAACGAAAGGTTTATCATTGGCAACTTCGATACCGGCGACTGAAACTGAGTGAATGGTCATATTTTTCCCAAATTAATGTTCACGGATTAATAGTTGGTAATTAGCTACCAATAATTCTTAACAATTGGCCACAAATCCAAGCCATATAGGTGCCTAAAGCATAACCTAGTACAGCAAGTAATACCCCTACAGGAGCAAGTGAAGGGTGAAAAGCTGATGCAATAACAGGTGCAGATGCTGCACCACCGATATTTGCTTTACTACCCACTGCTAAATAAAAAACCGGCGCTTTAATAACGCGGCCAACGATGAATAACAAGGCTACATGCACCAGCATCCAAATTAGACCAATTACTATATATTTAGGTGCTTCGATAATTTGGGAAATGTCCATATGTAGACCGATAGTCGCCACTAAGACATATAAAAAACTACTACCAACCTTTGATGCACCTACAGCTTCTAACTGTCTTACTTTAGTAAAAGAAAGCGCTAAACCTATTGTGGTCACTAAAACAATAATCCAAAACAGTTTACTGTGCAGGCTAAATTTCTCTAGCTCAGGATGATTAGCTTGGAAATATGGTACAAGAAAATCAGCTAGTAAGTGAGCAAAACCTGCTGCGCCAAAACCAACAGCCAGTATCAGCATAAAATCTTTTAATTCAGGACGGCGCGCATGTTCACGCTCAAATGCTTGCACTTTATCAATAAGTTTATCAATACCCGATGTATCTGCACCACTTTTTGCGTCAATACGTTTATGATTCGCGGCAAAATAAAGTAAAAAAGCCATCCAAATGTTTGCCACTATGATGTCTACGGTAACCATAATGGTAAATATTTTGCCATCAGCCCCATAGATTTCTTTCATTGCGAGCATATTGGCGCCACCACCAATCCAACTACCAGCAAGAGCTGCCATACCACGCCAAACAGCGTCAGGCCCAGTAACTCCAATCATCTCAGGCCAGATAGCCGATACCAATAACAAAGCAATTGGACCACCGATAACGACTCCGACAGTACCCGTTAAAAACATAATGAGTGCTTTATTACCCAATGCCATAATAGCTTTAAGATCAATACTTAGGGTCAGTAGTACTAAACAGGCGGGTAATAAATAATACTTAGCTACTTCATCTACCTGGCTAAGCTCAGCACTAACAATGCCGAAAGTATTAAGTAATGACGGCAATAAATAACACATCAATAATGCTGGCACATATTTATAAAATTTTTGCCAAATAGGGTGTTTACTATTAGAGGTGTAAAAAACAAAACCTAATATTAATGCTAATACACCAAAAACGGTGGCGTCATTGGTAATTAATGGCGTATTGGTCACTAGATTTTCTTGCATTTATTTAATCTCTTTAGATGTTTTATTATTATATTTATCACATTACTTTAGCATAACAATATAGCTATTTTTGCTTAATGTAATGCAGGCTCTGCAACAGTAATATTATCTAATTGTATTTTAAGTAACTGGGCTGCAGGGTCTTTAGGGCATTTTTGAACAAAATAACGATAATCATCAACCGCGACTTTAAAACAGTCGAGTTGATGAAGCAAAAAACCCCGATCACGACGTTCAAAAGGATCATCAGGACTTAAGGTTAATAAGATATCGACACACTTAAGCGCTTTATCAAAATGTGTCTCTTTGATCAAAGCCGCTTTTAAAGCAGATAAGTGTTTAACAATCAAACTTACCTGACTCATATTCTCTGGTTGAGTTTCAATTGGATTTTCCGATTCATCCATGCGCAAATCAAACTCCTGCCAGTTTAATGATTCGCCAGTTACAGGATCAAACACAATGGCATACATATCATCACATACCAATCGAACCATTACCTTTTCAGGAACAAAAACAATATCACAATCAAAATCACATGCTTCAATGACATACCTAAGTATGATTGCTTTAAGTGTTGGGGAAATAGTTCGATAATCGAGTGAAGCTTGTAATCGATAAGCAATAACAGGCCAATAATTTCGATAAGTGTCGATCAATAACTGTGAAATAAATAATTCATTAATTAATTGCTCAGCTTGTTCAAGGGGATCATCTAATCCTTCAAGCGCTGATTTGCACTGCTGAACTAAGCTGTCAATATTATCAAGGTAAGAACTTGATGAAGAAAAAACAAATTCTTCAATTAACACAATTTTTTCTAACAACCCTTTTTTATCAGAATTAATCTCTGATAATAATAACTCATTCATAAACTTACTTTTACTTCTCAATAAACTAAACTAAACAAAATGAAAATTTATAAAAACACAGTTTCTTTTGTCATAGCAATACGCACGATCAACATTACCCAGCCCATCGCGCCTAAATAACCAAAAATTTGCATAGTGCGATTACGGGCAAATTTTAACGTATAAACACCAGTAAAAATATAGGCAACTACAGCAAGCAGCTTTTCACCTAACCAAAGTTGCTCTAAAGGGTTAATCGCTAATTTAATCGCCATCATGACCCCTAAGACAAGTAATAGAGAATCAATAACATGTGGGGTAATTTTAACCCACTTACGGCTCAGCTTATCTGAAGCAAGCATTAGCCATGCAAAACGTAAAGTGAATAACGAAATGCTGATCACAGCTAAAGTCATATGCAAGTGTTTGAACATTATACTTCATCCTATTTTTTATTTTTTTAATTTAGTCAGTGCTAATTTTCAAAAGTAGCCCATGTTACACGATCATGACCTGATAAATCTTTAATCGTTTGTACTTTTTTGTAGCCTAAGTTTAACATCACTTCTCTAACCGCTTCTCCCTGGTCAAAGCCGTGCTCAAAAAACAACCGCCCTGAGTTTACTAAAAACTTTAGTGAGAGTTTTGCAATATGCTTTATGTCCGCCAAACCGCTGCTTTGAGAAACAAGTGCCGATTTAGGTTCAAAACGAACATCCCCTTGAGATAAGTTTTCATCATACTCATCAATATAGGGTGGATTAGAGACAATTAAATCAAACTTTATGCCTTGGGCAACATTACTGAACCAATCACTTTGGTAAAAGCTAACTCGAGACAATTGTAAAGTTTTAGCATTTTTTTTAGCTAAAGCAACAGCATCAAAACTAAAATCTATGCCTTCAACAGACCAGGTTAAATTTTCTGACGCTAATGCTAAGGCAATAGCTCCAGTGCCAGTACCTAAATCTAAACAGCTGACATTATTTTTTCCATCATAAACTTCAAGCACCTTCTCGACTAATATTTCAGTATCTGGACGAGGTATTAATGTGGCTGTTGATACCATTAACGGTAAAGACCAAAACTCTTTAGTACCAGTAATGTAGGCAATTGGCTCACCTATTTGACGGCGTGAGAGTAAATTTAGATAATGTTCAACAATGGGGGGGGCAATTAATTTTTCTGGCCAAGTTAACAAATAACTGAGCTCTTGCTTTAGCACTTGACACAACAGAATTTGAGCATCTAATTTAGCGCTATCAGAGCATGGCGTTAATAATTGACAACCATGCTCAATCAACTTTTCAATCGGCTGACTTGATAAAAATGAGTGTTGAACATTCATCGCAGTATTTTATCTAGCTTCAAACTAACGCAACCAAGCTAATTTTGCTCGGCAAGCGCGGCAAGTAAATCAGCTTGATTTTCTAACATTATAGGCTCCATCACTAACTGTAAGCTACCTTCCATGATTTCACCTAAACGATAAAGTGTTAAGTTAATTCGATGGTCACTCATTCTTCCTTGAGGAAAGTTATAAGTACGTATCCGCTCTGAACGATCACCACTAGCTACTAAATTACGACGTGAAGACTCTTCCTCACTACGACGCTGCTCATCTTCAGCAGCTTGAAGTCGAGCTTGAAGTACCGACATTGCCTGTGCACGGTTTTTATGCTGTGAGCGTTGATCTTGACATTCAACTACCACACCTGTTGGAATATGAGTAATACGAATAGCAGAATCAGTTTTATTTACATGCTGTCCACCAGCACCTGACGCTCTAAAGGTATCTACTTTTAAATCAGCTTTGTTAATTTCAATCGCTTCAGATTCTGGTATTTCAGGCATAACCACTACAGTACAAGCTGAAGTGTGTACTCGGCCTTGAGATTCTGTTTCAGGTACACGTTGTACACGATGGCCACCAGACTCAAATTTCATATAACCGTATGCGCCATCACCATTGACTTTGATGATAACTTCTTTATAACCACCCTGCTCGCTTTCATTGGTGTTCATTATTTCAATTTTCCAGCCTTTCTTTTCAATATAGCGGCTGTACATTCTAAATAAATCACCAGCAAAAATTGCCGCTTCATCGCCACCAGCACCAGCGCGAATTTCCATATAACAATTACGATCATCGTTAGGATCTTTAGGTAATAATAAAATCTGCAAGTCGTCAGTTAGCTTTTCAACAGCCTTCTTAGCGTCTTTAAATTCTTCTTGTGCCATTTCTCGCATATCAGGATCTTCATCCTTAAGCATCTCTTCTGCTGTAGAAAAATCATCAACAGCACCTTGGTATGCTTTAAATACAGAAGTCACTTCGTCTAATTGCTTAAATTCTTTTGATAAAGCCCGAAATTTGTCTTGATCGCTAATGGTTTCAGGGTCTGATAATAGCGCTTGTACTTCTTCAAAGCGCTCTACAAGCACTTCAAGCTTTTGATAAACTGATTTATTCATTAATAACTTCTTATCTACAGATAATAGATATCACTCTACTTAGTTAGCCAAAACAAATGATTTTGCTATTGAGTGATAGGGATAATTTTTTGATAATGCCGGCATTATATTCTACTTATGCTCATAACGCAGAGTTTTTTGTACTAAAAACACAAAAGCCTTAGTTTTAACTAAGGCTTTCTTAAAATACAGTCAATAATTCAACAATAATTACGAGTCTTTAGACTCCAAGTTAAATATATCACGCAAATAAATTAATTTGTCGAGCTCACCACCTTGCGCTGCACTTTGAATTGCACTTGTCGGCGCATGCATGAACTTGTTAGTTAACTTAGTCGCTAGCTCACCAATAACGGCTTCTGGCGATTTATTATTTTGAAGCTGTATTAACGCTTTCTCTAACAATTGATCGCGACTTTCTAAACATTGGTTACGATAACTAATAACAGTATCTTGGGTATTTAACCCTCGGAGCCAAGACATAAAGTTGTTTGACTGACTATTTACCATGCTCTCAGCTTCTACAGCTGCTTTACGCCGGTTTTGAATATTTTCAGCAATAATAGTTTGTAGATCATCAACGGTATATAAAAATACATCTTCAAGGTCTGCAACCTGCTCTTCTATATCACGAGGTACTGCTAGATCAACCATAAAAATAGGGCGATGCTTTCTCTGTGATAACGCATTTTCAACCATACCTTTACCAATAATAGGTAAAGTACTACCCGTGGAGCTAATGACAATGTCAACTTGGCTCATTTTTTCAGGTATTTGCGCCAGCGTAATAACATCAGCCCCTATTTTTTTTGCCATGCCCTCAGCACGCGCAAGCGTACGGTTAGCCACAGTAATTTTACCAACATTATTATCATAGAGATGCTTAGAAACTAACTCGATAGTTTCACCAGCACCAACTAAGAGCACATTGACATTTTCAAGTTTTGCAAATATATGCTTGGCCAGATTAACAGAAGCAAAAGCGACAGATACCGCACTTGCGCCAATCTCTGTTTCGGTTCTGACTTGTTTAGCCACACCAAAAGTACGCTGAAATAATCTATCTAAAACAAGCGCCATCGAGCCCGCAGCTTTTGCTTGGCTATAAGCTTGTTTCATTTGCCCCAAAATCTGGGGTTCACCTAAAACGAGTGAGTCTAGTCCACAAGCTACACGCATCATATGATTGACGGCTTCTTGTCCTTGGTGACAATAAATACTGGGTAAAATAGTTGAAGCGGGTACTTTATGATAGTTCTCTAACCACTGTAAAATACGTTCTTGAGTGAGATTTACATCTCCTTCTTGTACAACATATAACTCAGTACGGTTACAGGTAGAGAGGATCGCAGCTTCGCCACACTGTACTTCTTGTAGCATTTGTTGCAATGCAGTGCTTAAATGATCAGGGTTAAAAGCAATTTTTTCCCTAACAGCAACAGGTGCAGTTTTATGATTAATACCAAGAGCGACAATGGACATAATGCTAAGTATTCGACCTTTTCTTAAATATATATGATTACCTCTATTGTAATACGAATATCACCATAGAGGTAAGTAATTAACCTTATTATCTATCAGGTTTTTAATAATAACTATGATCTGTAACAAAATCTGCGACAATTTTAAAAAATTCCAACATATATTCCACAATCAATAATAATTATGCTCAAATAGCTTTAGCAAAAACTCACTAAAAGTAATGCATTAATAATGACTCAATTTTTTCGTTTTATCTTTTTATCTTTATTAGTAATACTCATTAACGGTTGTAGCTCTAAAGCACCATTTAAAAACATTCTTAAAACAAATCAAACAATTGAGCAAAGAAATACAATATTATCAAAGCTTAACGATTGGCAAATCAATGGTAAAATTGCATTCATTCAAGGGAAAAAACGAGAAGCTACTTCCCTTAGGTGGCAGTATGAAAAGAGCAACAACAGCCAAAAGCTTGATTTGAATTCTTATTTAGGCATTAATGTCCTGCAGCTAAAGTCGAATAACAATATCCATACCATTAAGCTTGATGGTCAAAGCTACCGAAGCGAGAACCTTGACCAACTAATTGCATCTCTTTCTGGATTCACTCTCCCAACACAAGCACTAACCTATTGGCTTAAAGGATTAGTTTATAACCCGAATGACAAAATTGACTACCATCCAGAGACCCTGCTTCCATTAGCTCTAATCAGTGAATATAATAATGAACAATGGCAAATACGGTATGAAAATTATCAACTCGTTAATAATGATGTGCCATTAGCCACAAAATTTACCATCAAGCAAAATGACTTAACAATAAGAATATCCGTAAACAAATGGACACTTTTGTAAATGAATCAACCACAATTCAATCAATTTTCATCACCGGCTAAATTAAACTTATTCCTTCATATTGTTGGTCGACGCTCGGACGGTTATCACGAACTTGAAACGCTTTTTCAGTTTATAGATCATAGCGACATACTTGAAATAAGAAAAATTGATTCACCAAAAATAAAATTACTCACTCCTATTGAAGGTGTCGCTCTACAAGATAATTTAATTTATAAAGCAGCAAAAATATTACAAGATAAAACTCACACCCCACTAGGCGCAGAAATAAAAATTAATAAAGTTTTGCCCATGGGAGGTGGTTTAGGTGGTGGCTCATCAAATGCTGCAACGGTTTTATTGGCATTAAATGTATTGTGGGATTGCCAACTATCACTTAATGACCTGGCCGACTTAGGAGTTCAGTTAGGTGCCGATGTGCCAATTTTTATTCATGGTTTTTCTGCTTTTGCTCAAGGAGTTGGTGAAAAATTGACGCCACAATCACCAAAAGAGTATTGGTACTTAATCAGTAAGCCTACCTGTAGCATTTCAACCGCTGAGGTTTTTAATCATAAAGATTTAACTCGTAATACACCAAGGCTTATCACAAGTGAGATCGAGTTAAAAAACTGTCATAACGATTGCCAAACATTAGTAATAAAACATTACCCTAAGGTTGCCAACCTACTCTCTTGGTTGTTAGAATACGCGCCATCTCGAATGACGGGGACAGGTGCGTGTATTTTTTCGCAGTTCAACTCGAAAGCAGAGGCGCTTTTAATACAGTCGAAACTCCCAACAGAGGTTGAATCGTTTGTGGCTAAAGGGGTAAATCAATCACCTTTATTAGCAGAATTAGAAGCTTTGAGAGAAAAAACTAAACTATTTAAATAATTTACTGAATTTTAGCTATATTAATATGAAGTTTTAATCTAAATGTTAATTACTCTAAATTTGGTATCGTAATGTTAATGTCAAAAGTTTCTGAGGAACTGACAGTGCCTGACATGAAAATATTTGCGGGTAACGCCACCCCTGAACTGGCCAAACAAATTGCTAATCGTCTTTATATTACTGTAGGCGAAGCCAAAGTTGGTAGTTTTAGTGATGGTGAAATAAGTGTTGAAATTACTGAAAACGTCCGTGGTGCGGATGTTTTCATTATTCAATCAACATGTTCTCCAACTAATAATAACTTAATGGAATTGATCGTAATGATTGACGCATTACGTCGCGCTTCTGCCGGTCGTATTACTGCTGTTATTCCTTACTTTGGTTATGCTCGACAAGACAGACGTGTGCGTAGTGCTCGTGTGCCAATTACTGCAAAAGTTGTTGCTGACTTTCTATCAAGTGTTGGTGTTGATCGCGTGTTAACGGTTGATCTTCATGCCGAACAAATTCAAGGGTTCTTTGATGTACCTGTGGATAATGTTTTTGGTACACCTATCCTTTTAGAAGATATGTTAGAGAGAGAATTAGATAACCCTATCGTTGTTTCTCCAGACATTGGTGGTGTAGTACGTGCTCGCGCCGTAGCAAAACTATTAGATGATGCCGATCTTGCCATTATTGATAAACGTCGCCCTAAAGCGAATGTTGCTCAAGTAATGCATATTATTGGTGATGTTAAAGACCGTGATTGTATTATTGTCGATGACATGATTGACACTGGTGGTACTTTAGCAAAAGCTGCTGAAGCATTAAAAGAACATGGCGCAAAACGTGTTATTGCTTATGCGACTCACCCTGTACTTTCAGGTAATGCTTATGAAAACCTTAAAGACTCGGTCATTGATGAGTTGGTAGTTACGGATTCAATTCCATTAACTCCACAACTTAAAAAGCTTAAAATAATTCGCCAGCTTACGCTTAGTGGCATGTTGTCAGAAGCTATTCGTCGTGTTTCTAACGAAGAGTCTATTTCTGCAATGTTTGATAATGAATAATTAGCTTATTCATTCAAAGTATTTAAAAAAAGCACCTATAGGGTGCTTTTTTATTATTTAATTCCCTGCAATCTTTATAAACAATAGACCTGCATAATTTGAAGTGTTACTATTCCGCGCCTTTTTTATCTGATAACAGTTAATTCTGCAGGTATTAAAAGACAACGCTATTGTTTTTGGTCGCAAAAAACAATAATTTAATTAAACTTATTATATGAGTATATATCATGACTGATTTATTTACTTTGGAAGCTGAAGTACGTACTGATTTAGGGAAAGGTGCGAGCCGCCGCCTACGTCACGCGAACAAAGTTCCAGCAATTTTATACGGTGAAGGCAAAGAGCCTGTTTCTTTAACTTTAGAGCACAAAAACGTTTTTCGTGCCCAACAAGAAGAAGCTTTCTATGCACACGTATTAACACTTAATGTTGACGGCAAGCCTGTTGAATGTCTTTTAAAAGACATGCAACGTCATCCGTTCAAACAAGTAATCATGCACTTAGATTTCATCCGTATTGATGCTAATCACGCTGTACATACTAATGCACCTATTCACTTCATCAATGAAGAGAATGTTGCTAAGACTGGCGCTGTTATCAATCATCACATATTAGAAATCGCAATCTCATGTTTACCAAAAGATTTACCTGAGTTCATCGAAGTTGATTTAACTGATTTGGAACTAGGTCAAACTCTTCATTTATCAGACGTTAAATTACCTAAAGGTGTAACTTCTGATGAATTGGCTAAAGGCGAAAGCCATGACCAAGCTGTTGTTTCTGCTAATGCTCCTAAAGCAGCCAAAGTAGATAATGACGAAGAAGCTGAAGCATCTGAAGAAGTAGCTAGTGAAGAATAATCTATACATTTCGCTTAAGAAATAATAGATGACTATTCAGTTAGTAGTGGGCCTGGGTAATCCAGGCCCTGAATATGCAAAAACACGTCATAATGCTGGTGATTGGTTCGTTCATGAACTCGCCAAACGCAATAACATTTCCCTCAGACCTGAAAAAAAATATTCAGGGCTCTATGGTAAAGGCCAAATAGGCAATACCTTGGTTCATCTTCTTATTCCAACAACCTTTATGAATCGCTCAGGCAAAGCCGTTGCCCCATTAGCGAATTTTTTCCGTATTCCTGTTGAGAACATATTAGTTGCTCACGATGAACTGGATATGCTACCTGGGGTTTGTAAAATCAAACAAGGTGGCGGTCATGGCGGCCACAATGGACTACGTGACATTATTGCATGTATGGCAAATAACAAAGATTTTTATCGGTTACGCATTGGTATTGGCCACCCCGGCCATAGAGATCGCGTAACTGGGCATGTGCTAGGTAAAGCACCGGCCAACGAACAAGTTTTAACTGAACAAGCTATAGATGAAGCTGCTCGCTGTTTCGACATTTGGCAAAAAGACGATCTAAAGAAAGCACAAAATCGTCTACATTCATTTAAAGCAATATAAACATTAATTTATACCAGTGATTGTTAACAGTCACATGTGGTAAACAACTATATAGGTAACATCATGGGATTTAAATGTGGCATTGTTGGGCTTCCTAACGTCGGTAAATCAACACTTTTTAATGCGCTAACAAAAGCGGGTATTGAAGCGGCTAACTTTCCATTTTGTACTATCGAACCTAATACTGGTGTTGTACCTGTACCAGATCCTCGTTTAGATCAATTAGCCAAAATTGTAAACCCTGAACGTGTATTAGCTACAACGATGGAATTTGTAGATATAGCAGGTTTAGTCGCTGGCGCTTCAAAGGGCGAAGGTTTAGGCAACAAATTCTTAGCTAATATTCGTGAAACTGATGCTATTGGCCATGTTGTTCGTTGTTTCGACAATGACAATATCATCCACGTTGCTAATAAAATTAGCCCTATCGATGATATTGACGTAATTAATACCGAATTAGCCTTAGCTGATATGGATACCGCAGAGCGTGCAATTTTTCGCTTAGCTAAAAAAGCTAAAGGCGGTGATTCAGATGCAAAATTCGAAATGCCGGTATTAGAAAAAATTCTGAAACATGTTGAAAATGGTGACATGGTACGTTCTTTAGAATTATCCGACGAAGAAAAAGAAGCGGTTTCTTACCTTAACTTCTTGACTATTAAACCCACTATGTACATTGCCAATGTCAATGACGATGGTTTTGAGAATAATCCATACCTAGATCAAGTACGTGAAATTGCTGAAAATGAAAATTCAGTTGTTGTAGCTGTTTGTGCTGAAATTGAAAGTGAGATAGCAGAGCTTGATGACGAAGAACGTGATGAGTTCATGGCTGATATGGGCATTGAAGAGCCTGGCTTAAACCGTGTTATTAACTCGGGTTATGCCCTACTTCACCTTCAAACATACTTCACTGCAGGTGTAAAAGAAGTACGTGCTTGGACAGTAAAACAAAATGCTACCGCCCCTCAAGCAGCAGGTGTTATTCATACAGACTTCGAAAAAGGTTTTATTCGAGCAGAAGTCATCGCATTTGACGACTTCATTGAATTCAATGGTGAAGCAGGTGCTAAAGATGCTGGAAAGTGGCGCTTAGAAGGTAAAACTTACCCAGTAAAAGATGGTGATGTTGTTCATTTCCGTTTTAATGTTTAAACCAGCTATATAACTCGAAGAACTGATACTAATTTGATATTTTTCTACAAATAACATCAAGTTAGTATCATTTAATTTACATAGTAGACTGCTAAATTCAAACCAGTAAAAATCGGCTACTGTTCCGTCCAAACACCAACCAAAAAATGTTTATAAATCCCCCGTTATTAGTTAACTATCTTCTCTACAAAGTTTTATCTACCATTTATGTTAATCATCGGTTAATTAAGTTAATAACAAAATAAATTCTTAATTATTTGTTTTTCTTGATTTTTGTTACTAGTATTTGCTTATCTAAATGGATGTTAATTAAATATTGTTTTTCCTCATGAAAACAAAGTAAAGGACCGTTATTTTTATAATAAAATCACAAAGGGTAAACTATGAAAAAAATTCTTTTAGCATCGAGTATAATTGCAGCATCATTTATCATGCTGCCGAGCGCTCAAGCAGCAGATGCGACAGCCAAACGTATATGTGAGTACATCTCTGTTGATGATAAAACCCGTTTAAGATCTTTCTTAAAGCAAAATAAATTAAAAATTCGTAATATCTATAAAGGTTTGACTTGTAATGGTGATAATTTACTTATATTTGCAGCTAAGTCAAAAGCATTAGATACAGGTGAATTTATTATTGGCAAAACATCTAAATCGATTGTTTCTGACAACTTAGCAGAAATAGAAAAATATTCTGCGCATTTAGCAGAGGATGCTAGAGATCGGGTAGAATAGTTTTAATTAACCTAATACCTAAATTAAGCCAAAACCAGTATTGTACAAAATACTGGTTTTGTATTTTCACTCCTGCCACCTGGAAAATATCAGTGATAAAGAATAATAGGTTTAACAACTGGTTTTTTGATTATTCGTGAGTAGATATCACCCAAATCGCACACTGTTTAAACAAACAAACAAAAAGTATCATTTTTTATAAAAAAACGGTTGACGTATCCCAACGAGATTTGCATAATACGCGCCACTTGCTACAGAGCAGGTTGGTAAGGCTACATAGCTCAGTTGGTTAGAGCACATCACTCATAATGATGGGGTCCCAGGTTCGAGTCCCGGTGTAGCCACCATTTTCTTACTTCGGTAAGGAACAGAGTTAAGTCTCTTTAAAAACTGAATGTAATGCGGGTTTGGCGGAATTGGTAGACGCGCTGGATTTAGGTTCCAGTATCGCAAGATGTGAGAGTTCAAGTCTCTTGACCCGCACCATTTCAAAGCAACTTAGTTGCACAAGTAAAAAGTAAGTACATTGCAGGGATATAGCCAAGCGGTAAGGCAGCGGGTTTTGATCCCGTCATTCAGAGGTTCAAATCCTCTTATCCCTGCCACTTTTTATAAATTAATGTTTTCATAAATTAATATCTAATAAAAAGTCTGTAATGTAATTACCTCCCCTGTAGGGATATAGCCAAGCGGTAAGGCAGCGGGTTTTGATCCCGTCATTCAGAGGTTCAAATCCTCTTATCCCTGCCATTTTTTTTTAAAAGTCCAAAGTAAATTTTCCCTGATGCGGGTTTGGCGGAATTGGTAGACGCGCTGGATTTAGGTTCCAGTATCGCAAGATGTGAGAGTTCAAGTCTCTTGACCCGCACCATTTAAAATATAATACTTTCCCTACAACTATATCAATCTCAATTAGCGTTCAGTTAGTGACATCGTCATCATTCATTATTGTTGGACTTGGTCGACGCGCTGCGTTCGTTAAGTTAACTTAAGAATAATTTCACTCTTACTATCAAACAAGATGTGAGCTATCAAGTATATCAACCCGCACCATCTGTACTTTCTTATTTTCAACTCCCGGTTATAAAAATATCTATCCTATATTCTGTATAACTAATTCAAGTTAATGCACACCTCCAAGACCACAAGCGTAAGCTAACGCTTTATTTTTAAGAAAAGGAAGTTTATTCGCAATCATCAGTCCTGCATTTCGCCCAATTTTAACCAATGGCGATGGGTGGCTGAAGGTGCTGTACAATGCATCCATTGCGGTCATCATTAATAAGTTATCATTACGCCTTAGGTTTTCATATCTCATTAGCACTTGTTGCTCATGCCAACATTCACCGTTAGAAATAGCGCTCGCAATTACATGGGTTAACGCACCAACGTCTTTAAACCCCAGGTTTACACCCTGTCCTGCCATCGGGTTAATACTGTGGGCAGCATCACCTAGCAATAATACTCTATTTTTATGATATTGATTGGCATGCCGTCTTGTTAATGGAAAAGCCGCTTTATCAATCACTTTCACTTCTCCTAGTCGTTTAGGAAAGCTAACCGCTATTTCTTGTTGTAATTGAACATTACTTAACGAAGCCAATCGCTTAATTTCATCTCTGTGGTGGTACCATACTAATGATGCATAACCACCAAGTTCACTTATCCCAGACATTGGCAGCATGGCCACTGGGCCTGTTTCAAAAAATTGTTGCCAAGTAATATTATCTTGTGGTGACTTTGTTTCTACATTAATTAACATAGCTGACTGTTGATAGTCCCACCCCGTAATACCAATGCCAACAAGTTTTCGTACTTTCGAATTTGCTCCGTCTGCCGCAATAACTAATTTACTGGTAAGCTTTTCATTGTTAAGTGTCAGTTCAACAAAATCATCCTGATAATTTATTTCTTGTAATGTATTAGGACAATACATGTCGATGTTTGGATGTTTTCCAATTTCTTGCCATAAAGAAAGCTGTAACAGTCTATTTTCAATGATGTGACCAAGGTGAGGTTGTTTGATATCTTTTGAGTCAAACTCAGTATAGGAAAGTTCTTGCTCCCACACACCCAATCGCTGGTATGGGCATAATCGCCATACTTCAATTTGCTGCCAAGCCCCAAGTTGAGTTAACAAATGCTCTGATGCTAAAGATATTGCTGAAACGCGTAAATCAAAAGCTTGTTCAGGTGAATATTGTGATGGTGGACTCTGTTCAATTACAGCAACAGTTAAGCCTAGTTGAGCAAGAGATAAAGCGCTTGCTGCTCCCACCATACCGCCACCAACAACAACACAATCAAAACTTTTCATAACAACCTTTATTATTAAATATCATTAGTTATATATCATTGATTATACGCATTAATTAACACTATCAATAATGTTTTATTTCGATATACTCGTGGAGCTTAATATAAGCAAGATTCGAAGGATTATAATTCCAATCACAAAACTTAAGGAAAGATGATGTCTGCATTAAGAGAAGAACAAAGACTAGCAAAGGATATTAACCTTGTCTTCGATTTAACTGAAAAACCTAATCGTACCCAATTAAAAGCTCATGAAGATCGCGCTGTTGTTGCAAAATTACGGGCTGACTTAGTATTACCTACCGATAAAATATTAACGGTAGATATCGATTTTGATAGTACTAGTGGTTATCACAATACCTCAATGATGGTAATGAATGATTTTGGCGTAGAGATGCTTGCCACAGCATTTGAAGTCAAGTACGGAAAAGTGCATGCTGACAAGATACGACAATCATGGACAGAAAAACAAAATGAAGATGATCCCCGTAAACCAACTTACATGTTAGTACAAGAGCCAACAGTTTCAGGGGGGATTCCTGGTGTAACGGGCACTTGTGGTGGTAAAACCCATCCACCAACAGACGCACCTACGAGCATTCTTTAACATTATATTTTTTACTAAGTTAATATTATCAACTATTTGTAAGCAATTAAGTTTTTCACTTTTATTGCTTACTTTATTGTGTTTTTCTATCTATTCAAATGCTCAAAGTTCTTTAGAAGCTCAACCTAATACTTTTGCAATTATCCAGGATAATCAAGATTTCATCTGGACAGTAGGTCACAATGGTTTAACTCGCCATGACAATCATAAAAACATTACTTTTTCTTCTAAAAATGTCAATTGGCCGTTACCTTTTGATTGGATACACTCAATTTCAGTACTAAAAAACAAAAATTTACTTCTGGCAACAGAGAACAATAAGCTATGGCAATTTGACACAACGACAGGTAAAAATTCAGCTATTGATGTCAATATTCATCAAAAAAGTATATCCCAAGCTGTAGAGCATTCTTCTTCATATTTTTTAAACGTACCAAATAAGCTCTATCGATACAGCCTAACTAATAATAAAACAACAATAATAGCTGATAATATTTCAATTAATGATATTAAAGGCACAACAAACAATCTATACGTATCAACAAATAATGGGGTATTTAAGCTTGTTAATAATAAACTGAATAAAATTATTTCAGATCAGATAACTGCAATAGAAGCTACAGAAGAATCATTAGTTGTAGCCGGAAAAAACACTCTGTTTATATTAAATGATGATGGCCAGAAAAAAATCATTCCAATTGATGATCCTGTTTATGCCATTGCACCTGAAAAATCAATTGGCGGAAGTAGTTTCTTTACGGTTTCAAAAAGCGGAAAAATAAACAAATATTCAATAAAAACGGGGAAACAACAATCTCACTCATACCCAAATAGCCGAGCTATTTATACTAGAGCAATGATTCAAGACCGCTCTGGGCTTTTATGGTTACTAACCAATCAGGGTATAATAAAGCTCTCTTCAACCAGTATTAAAAATCATAAAAAGGTTTTTGATGTCACCGTTAATGGAATTGCTCTAGCAAACCTAAACGATACATTAATTATTGGTAGTTATGGTATGGGGTTAAGTGCAACTGCAAAAAAACATCCTATATTATCAAAGGCAATTAACAATAGTTTAACGCCTAATGCTCAGATCATTACTGACCTACTACCGTATAAAAACAACCTTTATATTGCTACATTTGATGGGTTGTGGTTATACGACTCAAGTAGCAATAGGGTTAGACGTGTTGATTTTCCTGATAATAATAAGTTATTACTTAATATTTCCAATAAAGGAAAATTTTTATATTTAGCCTCCAATAAAAATGGAAGCTATATTTATAATATAGATAAAAAACAAATCATTAAGCATATTAAAAATCAAGGTATGCAGAATGAAGAGTCTATTGATATATTGCCCTTAAAGGATAATAGTGTCTGGATTGCAAAAACCGCAGGTATTGAGGTTTATAGCCCATTTTCTGAAGAAATAATAAAAATTGAAGTCCCAGGTAGTAGCAAAGTTATGTCTTTGCTCGAGTACAACAATAAAGTTTTTGTAGCAACAAAAGGGGATGGTATGTTTGTTTATAATCAACAAGGTGTCTTACTCTCTCACTTCGCTACTAACATCAGCTTTACTTATATAACGTTGATCAACGATGTTATCTGGGCAACTGCCGAACCAGGGCTATATAAGATCAATCCTCACAACAATCAAATAACACTAGAGCCGAATACCGAAAGTTTTACATTCACCTCTGTTCCAATCACGATGAATAATACTGTATACATTGGCCATTATGGTGGCATTTTAGAGCTGCCACTTTTAACAGGAAAAAGGTTCAATCCAAAAGTTTACGTGAGTAAAACACACGTATCAGGACAAAGTTATTTAATAAATAAAACGATTAATGTGCAATCTTCAAATGATGTAATTACCTTAGAACTTACCAGCCTAGATTATCGTGCAGGACAAGATAAACAATACAAGTATCAAATTAATAATGGTTTATGGCATCAAGTAAATGGAAACAGTTTAACCCTAACGGGTTTAGCATCAGGTCAGTATAATATCGAGATAATGGCAACGAATAGTTTAGGGCAATGGAGTAATAACAGAGCATTTACACAGATTAATGTCGCTTACCCTTGGTATTGGACACCCCATATTAGATTATTATATGCAATATTGTTTATTTGTATTATTTCAGTTGTTTTTTGGCTGTTATATTTAAGAGCAAAATCAATCAGCCATATACATCAACTATTAACCTTGGATCTAAACAATAGAGAAAAAACAGCGCTAAATGTTAGTCGAAATATCAATATGGCAATAGAGCTAATTAATAGTGATGTTGATCAAACAAAAGTAATATTAAAACAAAGTATTGATGAGCTTAACAAGAGCGAAATAAATAACGCACCAGATGGTTTGTATGGCAAATCTTTACTGACAACTTTGCCATTCTTTTGTGAGTATGTTTACAAAAAACATCACGTAAAATTAAAAAACCAAATTGAAATTTCCGAAAGTAAATTAAGTTATGAGCTGCAAGCAGATCTCTATAAAATCATATATGAAGCAATAACATCAGCAATAATTAACAGTAACGGTAGAAATTTCAAGGTATCCATACAAGAGTTTAAGGAAAAGTTATGGTTAACAATTAACGATGATAGTAACAGTTTTTCTAATTACAATAATAAAATAGATTTTGATATTGCCATGTACACAATTCGTCAAATAGCCAAAAAATATAATGCATCAATAAATACCTTTGATGAACAAGGTAATGGTAGTCAGTTAGTCATTAGTTTCCCGTTAAAGCCCCACTAAATCAGCTCTACATTAAAATTTAGCCTCCCTTTATTGTTCTTGCTAGCGTATAGCGTCAAGAAAGAGTAAAATACGCCTCCTTATATATGGTAGTGATGAATTTCATTTGCTACTTAGTGTTATTTTTCTAAAGAATGAGTGTAAAGTAAATGAGTAAAAAGCTATATATCAAAACTTGGGGCTGTCAAATGAACGAGTATGACTCGCAAAAAATGGCAGAACTTTTAGACTCTACCCATGGCTTTGAACTTGCCGAAGAAGCAGAAGATGCGGATGTAATTTTACTTAATACTTGCTCCATAAGAGAAAAAGCACAAGAAAAAGTATTTCATCAACTAGGGCGTTGGAAAAACCTAAAGGCCAAAAATCCAGATTTATTAATTGGGGTTGGTGGTTGTGTTGCTTCTCAAGAAGGAAAGGCAATACGTGAACGTGCCCCTTATGTTGATATGGTATTTGGTCCTCAAACACTTCACCGTTTACCTGAAATGATTCAACAAGTGACAGGAAAAAAAGGCGCTGTTGTTGACGTTAGCTTTCCCGAAATTGAAAAGTTTGATCGCCTACCAGAGCCTAAAGCTGAAGGCCCTAGTGCTTTTGTTTCTATTATGGAAGGCTGTAGTAAGTACTGTACATTCTGTGTTGTGCCTTATACTCGTGGTGAAGAAGTTAGTCGTCCACTTGATGATGTATTATACGAAATAGCTCAACTTGCCGAACAAGGGGTTCGTGAAGTAAATTTATTAGGGCAAAATGTTAATGCCTATCGTGGTGATGCCCATGATGGTAGTATTTGTCGGTTCTCAGACTTACTTCGTATGGTTGCGACCATTGATGGCATTGACCGAATTCGATATACCACTTCACATCCGGTAGAATTTACTGATGATTTAATTGATGTTTATGCTGAAATTCCCGAGTTAGTTAGTCACCTTCATTTACCCGTTCAAAGTGGTTCAGATCGCATTCTAACCCAAATGAAGCGTGGTCATACTGCGCTAGAATTTAAATCAAAAATTCGCCGTTTACGTAAAGTTCGACCTGATATAGCCATGTCTTCAGACTTCATTATTGGTTTTCCTGGTGAAACTGAACAAGACTTCCAAGCAACAATGGATTTAATTCAAGCCATTGATTTTGATTTGAGTTTTAGCTTTATTTATAGCGCTCGACCTGGAACCCCAGCAGCTGATATGCCTGATGATGTCACTGACGAAACAAAGAAACAGCGGTTACACCTACTACAAGAAAGAATTACCCATCAAGCACTGCGTCTTGCTCGTCAAATGCTAAATACCGAACAACGTATATTAGTTGAAGGTCCATCAAAGAAAAATCCGATGGAACTACGTGGGAGAACGGAAAATAATCGTATTGTTAACTTCGTTGCACCTCATTCTGTCATTGGCGGCTTTGTAGATGTAAATATTACTGATGTTTATGCAAATTCACTACGAGGCGATCTGGTACGTCAAGAAAGTGAAATGGGTTTAAGAATTGCAAATTCTCCCGCTGATATTTTAGCAAATTCACATCATCAAAAAGCAAAAGATGAAACTGACGAATTAGGTGTAGCTACTTTTACGCCATAAAGATACAAATTGACAAGACAATTTACATAAATCAGTTAGTGTAAAAATAAGCGTTGAGTTCACACTAAGTAAACCTTATAAGTAACGGAATATTCTTTGACTAAAGATAATACTATTGAATTTAATTTAGAGCCTGTCGACAACGACAGGCAAATTAACTTATGCGGACCAATGGATGATAATTTAAAAACCATTGAGCGTCGTTTAGGCGTTAAAATAAGCTACCGTGGTAACCAATTTAAAGTACTTGGTAGCCCATCAAGTGGCCAAGCTGTTGTTAAGTTAATAAAAGACTTATACATTGAGACCGCTACAGTAAAAGGTTTGGATAAGGTAATTACTGATGAAGTAATACATTTAGCTATTATCGAAACGCCAGTGCTGGAACAAACACCTAGCAAAATAGAGATAGCTGTTGATAAAGCCATCACTATTAAAACCAAACGAGGCTTGATAAAACCTCGTAACAAAAATCAACAAAATTATATCCATAATATTCTTCATCATGACATAAGCTTTGGCGTAGGTGTCGCAGGTACAGGGAAAACCTATCTCGCTGTTGCTTGCGCTGTAGAAGCATTAGAGCGTCAAGAAGTTAGACGTATTCTTCTTACTCGACCTGCCGTTGAAGCAGGTGAAAAATTAGGCTTTTTACCCGGTGATTTATCTCAAAAAGTTGATCCGTACCTTCGCCCGCTTTACGATGCGTTATTTGAAATGCTTGGTTTTGAAAAAGTAGAAAAACTTATTGAACGTAACGTGATTGAGATAGCCCCACTCGCTTATATGAGAGGACGTACACTCAACGATGCCTTTATCATTTTAGATGAAAGTCAAAATACGACCGTTGAACAAATGAAAATGTTCTTAACCCGTATAGGCTTTAATGCCCGAGCGGTAATTACAGGTGATATCACCCAAGTAGATTTACCAAAAGGCCAAACTTCTGGTTTACGCCATGCTATGGATGTATTAGTTGATATTGATGGTATTAGTTTTGATTTTTTTCAATCTAAAGATGTTGTTCGCCACCCCGTCGTCGCGCGAATTGTTGATGCTTATGATGCCTTTGACAAAAAACAAACTCGACTAGCCAAGCAGCGTAAAGAGCAAAATGCTCAACAATCACAATAGCACTTTATTAGACACTACAATGACCATTGAACTTGATTTACAACGTATTGTTGAAGCAGATAATTTACCCACCGATGAACAGTTTCAGCAATGGGTAACTGCTGCATTAGCACATACTAAAAAAGATGTTGAATTAACCATCAGACTGGTTGATGAAAATGAAAGCCAACAACTTAATAACCAATATCGCGGTAAAGATAAACCAACCAACGTATTATCATTTGAATTTGAGGCACCTGAGGGTATCGAATTAAATTTATTAGGTGATATTGTTATCTGTGTTGACGTTGTTGCCCAAGAAGCACAAGTTCAACAAAAAAGTTTACACAGCCATTGGGCTCATATGGTTACACATGGATGCTTGCATTTATTAGGTTATGATCATATAAGTGATGCTGAGGCGGTTGAAATGGAAAATCTAGAAATAGATATTTTAGCAAAGCTTAATTTTGACAACCCATACATTGATGACTAATCGATAACTAAGCAACAAAAAAGCTATAAAGTTAGCCTTAAGTTTTGTAATTTGAAATAAAATAGGAATTTACCAGCTCTATGAGCGATGACAAACCTCACCCTAGTAGCGGCTCTTCAAGTAAATCATTTTTGGATAAAGTTATTCAAATCTTTACCGGAGAACCGAAAAACAAAGAAGAATTAGTTGAAGTTTTAAACGATGCAGAAGATCGGGATTTAATAAAACCAGAAACTAAACAAATGATTGAAGGCGTTTTAGAAGTTTCTGAAATCCATGTTCGAGACATTATGGTACCGCGTTCTCAAATGGTTACTTTAGAGATTGAACAATCATTAGACGAATTTTTGCCGACCATTATTGACTCTGGTCACTCTCGTTTTCCAATCGTGAATGATGATAAAGATCATATAGAGGGAATTTTACTCGCTAAAGATCTACTCGCATACGGTTTCAATCAAAAAGATGAAGAACTCAGTTTAGCAAACCTGAGTCGCCCTGCGATTATTGTCCCTGAAAGTAAAAAAGTAGAGCCTTTATTAAAAGAGTTTCGCTCTAAACGCTATCACATGGCCATAGTTGTTGATGAATATGGTGGAGTTTCAGGCTTAGTCACCATTGAAGATATTTTAGAGTTAATCGTTGGTGAAATTGAAGATGAAACTGACGATGAAATTGAAGAAGATATTAAGCATTTGGCTGGTAATGTTTACCAATTAAAAGCATTAACAGACTTAGCCGAATTTGATGAATACTTCAATTGTGAGTACGATAGCGCCGACTCGGATACTATTGGTGGTATTGTATTGCATCAGTTTGGTCATATGCCTAAAAAAGGTGAAATAGTCACACTCGAAGGCTTTGAATTTAAAGTATTATCGGCTGATAACCGCCGTATTCAAGTTTTGCAGTTAACCATTCCTAAAGATCACCCAATTAATGGCAAAACAAGCGATTAACAAACTGAATTGAATTAAGTTACGCGGATAATTATATTAAGAAGTCATGTTAAAGAAAGTAGGGAAAACCCTAATCAATAATATAAGTAATCCAAGTAGCTGGCTCAGTTTTTTATCGGGATTAAGTCTAGTTTTTGCTTATGCACCATTCTCACAATGGTGGTTAGCCTTAATTATTCCTGCCATATGGTTTAAGACCATAGACAAATCATCAATAAAAATGGCGACAAAGCAAGGATTCTTCTTTGGTTTGGGTTGGTTTGGTAGTGGTATTAGCTGGGTTCATGTTAGCATCGACCAGTTTGGTGGCTTACCGCTAATTGTCTCTTTATTATTGATGTTATTACTGTGCCTATATTTGGCATTATTCCCTGCACTAGCTTGTTATTTAAGTGCTCGCTTTAGCCCACCTTTCACTGCTCCTTCGGCATGTTCTTCCAGTAAAAAACCTCAACTTAACCTTTGGCTACTACCTGCTTTTTGGCTAATCAGCGAATATTGTCGCAGTATATTTTTAACAGGATTTCCTTGGTTATCATTAGGTTACAGTCAAATAGATGGTCCTTTGTCAGTATTTGCTCCGATTATTGGCGAAATAGGTATCAGCTGTTTAGTGTTATTTATTAGTGTTTTACTTTATAAGCTATTGCACAAGTTAGTTTTTAGGTTAAATAATCAATCGTCAACTACAAATAAACGATATGCTTTTTCTTTATTAATGATTGGTATAATTAGCATCAGTTTACAAAACATTACTTGGGTAAATCCCACAGAAAAAACAATTAAAGTTGCATTAATTCAAGCCAACATTGCCCAGGACTTAAAATGGGCGCCAGAGCAAGAATGGCCGACCATGTTAAAATTTCTCACTTTAACAAGAGAAAATCATGATGCCGATTTAATTATTTGGCCAGAATCAGCAGTACCTTCATTAGAGCCTGCCGTACAAGATTATTTAGCCACTGTGAACAGCTCTGCAAATTTAAATAACAGCGCCATAATAACGGGCATTCTCACTTACGATAATAAAATAAATGAATATTATAATGCTTTAATAGTGTTAGGGAATAAATACCAAGAGGATCAAGTTGGCAGCTATTTTTATAACCACAGTAACCGCTATTATAAAAATCACTTGTTGCCAATAGGTGAATTTGTACCTTTTGGTGATTTGCTTCGTCCACTTGCGCCTTTTTTCAATTTACCGCAGTCTTCTTTTAGCAGAGGCCAATATGTGCAACCTAATTTAATAGCCAATGGGTTAAATGTTTTACCACTGATATGTTTTGAAATAGCTTTTCCAAGGCAACTATCCGCTAATTTAACAACAGAAACAGATCTTTTGTTAACGGTAAGTAATGATGCTTGGTTTGGCAACTCCCACGGCCCACATCAACATTTAGAAATTGCCAGAATGCGTGCTTTAGAGTTTGGTAGACCCTTACTTCGCTCCACTAATAATGGCATTACCGCTGTTGTTGATCACCAAGGAAATATCATCAAACAAATCCCTCAGTTTGAAGAAGCTGTCTTAAGAGCTGAAGTTGAGTTAGTTACCGGTACAACACCTTATGCAAAATTTGGCACTTTCATCAATTGGCTAATCCCACTATTGATATTACTTATCAATTTTATAATCAGTCGAAAAACAAAACGCTCATTGTAAAATTTTGGTAATATTACTGAAAATAGTTTGTCGTTTGTATCCATGATAGGATATTGCCAAACTTCATAAATAATTATAATAATAATAATGAAACCTTCGTTTATTATCTTCACACTGCTTCTTATGAGCAATACCTCATTAGCCCAAACAACGTTAATTAAAAATGTGCAAGGCTATACCATTGAGAATAAACAACTCAAACAATTTTCAGCTATCTTGTTTACTAACGACAAGATTGATCGGCTATATTTAAACAATGCCGACTTACCCAATGACAAGTCAATTAAAGTCATAAATGGTAAGGGAAGAACACTAATCCCAGGGTTAATAGATGCCCATGGCCATGTACTCAGTTATGGGTTGAGTTTATTACAAACAGATTTAGTTAATAGTGAGTCTGAGCAAGCTGCCGCTATAAGAGCGGTACAATTTGCTAAAGAAAATACTTCATCAAAATGGATTCAAGGGCGAGGCTGGAACCAAGTGCAATGGCCATCGAATCAATATCCTACAGCCAGAAGCTTAGATAAACACTTTCCAGATACTCCTGTGTGGTTAAGGCGTATTGATGGTCACGCAGGCTGGGCCAATACCAAAGCAATGCAGTTGGCAGGAATAAGTAAACATACAGCCACGCCAAGTGGTGGTGATATTATAAGAGATGAACTGGGTCAGCCAACAGGTGTATTTATTGATAATGCTATGGACTTAATTACCGAAAGTATTGCCGCGCCTACAAGAGCAGAAAACAAAGCAGCTTTAGTAAAAGCAATGCAGTCTTTAATCAGCATGGGACTGACCAGTGTTCATGATGCAGGTATTGATGAAGAAAACCTTGAATTGTTTAAAGAGCTAGCAGCCGAGAACAATATGGCGTTACGCATTAATGCCATGCTCTACCTACCTAGTGATAATTGGCAACAAGTTTTAGCTAAAGGCCCCTACCAAAGCAAAGATGATATGCTTGCTTTTAATAGCATAAAAATTCAAGCCGACGGTGCATTAGGTAGCCGAGGGGCTGCTTTAATAGAAGATTATTCAGATCATGCCGGTCACAAGGGTTTGTTACTGCATAAGTCATCAGATTTTAGTCACTTTGTTGAAACAGCGATGAAAGCCGGTTTTCAAGTCAATACCCATGCAATTGGAGATCAAGCCAATAAGTTAGTGCTTGATAGTTACGAAAAGTATATTAAAAAAACAAAGTCCAAACACCTAAGGCATAGAGTTGAACACGCACAAGTATTACGCTTAGTCGATATACCACGTTTTTCTCAACTGGGGGTTATTGCCTCCATGCAAGCAACACATGCAACGAGTGATAAAAACATGGCTCAAGATAGGCTAGGAGAAGAGCGAATATTAGGAGCCTACTCATGGCGAAAATTATTATCTGCCAATGCAATAATTGCTGCAGGCTCCGATTTCCCAGTAGAATCTCCAAATCCATTTTTTGGTTTACACGCGTCAATTACTCGACAAGACCATAAAAATCAACCTACTGATGGCTGGCTTAATCATGAAAAAATGACCAAGTTTGAAGCTTTCAATAGCTTCACTCAAGCAGCAGCATATAGTGGACACCAGGAGCATATCATTGGCTCTTTAGGGACAGGAAAGAAAGCGGACTTTGTTTTATTACAAGATAACCCTTTTACCGTTGATGAAAGTGAAATTTGGAAAAATAAAGTAATTTCCACATGGGTTAACGGTAAAAAAGTTTATCAACAGCACTAAATAAAAGTCCTATTTAGCTTTGCCCAATAAAAACAAGAAAGGCTGACAAATGTCAGCCTTTCTATATCACATTCATCGAGTTCTATTTTGGTATGGGATGTAAAGTTACTTTATTTCGGCCGCTTTCTTTTGATTTATACAAAGCAGCATCGGCGCACTCTATCCAAGCTTCGTAGCTTTGAATACTTGGGTTTATCTGAGCGATGCCCATACTAACCGTATACGTTATTTCAATATCATTATATTTAACAATAGCTTCGGAAACTTCTTTTCGCAAACGTTCAGCAAAAACATCAGCATTTTCTAAGCTAGTGTCACTGAGCAAAATGGCAAATTCCTCACCGCCATAACGACCTGAAATATCAGTTCCTCTGGCGTGTGCTCTAATTAGCTTTGAGATATGTTTAATCACTTGATCCCCAGCCATATGCCCGTAACCATCATTCACTTTTTTGAAGTGATCAATATCTAACATCACCAAACAGCTAGGATTGCTACTGCGCACCCAACGGTTATACTCACCAAGTAAACATTCTTCCCAATGAGTACGATTGAATAACTTAGTTAAGCCATCTGTTTGACTTAACAGTGCTAAATTTTCATTGGCTCTTTCTAAATCCTGTTTATGAACTGCATTATCAGTAACATCGTAAATAATAAGGCATAAATGTGTTACTTCACCCGTTGCTGACATTAAGGGGATAAATGTTGAGTTTTGGTACATAAAGTTGGCTGTGCCAGTAACTGGTCGGTAATTTTGAAATTTAAATAAATAGGGACGTTGCTCCCAAATAGTAAAAGCTTTATTTTTCAATAAAAAGACTGACTCTGCTTTTCGTTTAAACCAATCCTGTGGAATTTCACTAAATAAATCGAACAATACTTTATTTTTAGTTTCACGGGGTAACAAACCACTGTGATTTTCCATAAAACCATTCCATATTTGTACTGTGTAATCCCGATCAAGCACCACTAAGCCAACATCAATATTATGAAGCATTTCCATTAACCAATGTAATTCATTTAACTGTCCGGTTTCTAACGACATATTAATCCCAGTTAATCTAATAAATAAGAAATTTTATTGTTTAAGGTTTCCATTGATTGTTCTGTAAATAACAATAGCAAATCACACTTTATATTATAATTTTCAATTGCATAACTAATCTCTATTGCTAAAGTTTTCTTCCACTTATTAGCATTTGAAGCGATTAACTCAGAAACCTTCCGATGTAATCCTAAAACGACAGGGTGCCCCTGACTAAATGTCATATCTAGTTGCTCAGATAAACCATTAAGACATGCACCGATTAATACATTCGCCAAGTCCATTAGTAGTTCTAATTCAGAACTTGCATCAACTTCACCTTGATAATTCATCAACGAAGCTATGTCTTTAAATCCAGAGTCATTTAATATTAATAATGCCTCGCCTGACACGCCAGCGCCGATAAAGCCTTGGCAAATTCCAGAAGTGCATTCTCTGTTTTCAATAGCTGAGAGCGCCATGCTTAGTTCACTAACTTCAATAAAATTAACATTTGGGATTGGCAGTACAACAAATACATCTAGCACTCGAGCTAACAAGTCACCTGCCCTCCCCATTGCTACATTAGAAATTTCTTGATAACAGTCACGCATATCAGGAGTCAAAATGTAGTAATCATCAGCAATGGTAGTTTCAGAGTCTAAAGCAATAGGGGTCGGCTTTGCTATTTGGGGCAATGTAGGCTTAACATAAACGTCATTATCAGCTGAAGGTACTGCTACGGTCTGGACTTTATTAGTAGCTTCATTGATTTCTGCAGTATCACCTTTATCCCGACTAAAAATACCATAGGCAAGTAATATCCCTGTTAACTTTTCTTTGTTAACCGGTTTTTGTATAAAATCTAATGCGCCAAGACCTTTCACTCTTTTATGTGCTTCGGGTTGAATGTCACCAGAGATAACAACGACTAATGTATTGAGGTCTTGTTTTAAAATCTCTTCAAGCACTTGATAACCATCCATATTAGGCATATTTAAATCAAGAAGTAGCACATCACCTTTTCCTGCTTTTATCGCTTTAATCCCTTCACAACCATCGTGTGCAAAACTAATTTCGACATCCCAGTCATCAGGTAAAGAGCGGGCAACTTGCTTACGTGCCATATTTGAATCATCACAAATTAACAACCGAGTCGACATATAAGATTACTTCCTAAACTAAAGTGAGATTACTAAGGAATAATTACGTTTTAATTACCCCTTTTAAACAATAGGTAATTTTTGCGATATTACCAAGTATATAAACACTATTTCATGGCTATTTTTTTATGAAAACGTTAAGCTTGCCTTATTCAATACCTTAATTATTTCAACAATATATGAAATTATCTACTTTATTAATGCTATTTACTGTAAATACAGCATTTTTTCTAACTGCACAAGCAAACACACTTCCAGAAAATTTGCCTGAATCGCCTAATTTAGTCAAAGCGGGTGATAAATACGTTACTTTGCTGGGAACTCAAATAAACGTTGGCGATATAGCCCCTAACTTTAAAGTTGTCGATAGCAGTTTTTCACCAGTACAGTTGAATAAGTTTAACAATGAAATAGTATTAATTTCGGTAGTGCCTAGCTTAGATACTGGTGTTTGTTCATTACAAACCAAGCGATTTAATGAAGAAGTTGCTAATTTACCTGATAACATTGTTATGTTAACCATTAGCAATGATTTACCCTTTGCACAAAAGCGTTTTTGTAAAGCGGAGAATATTGATAAAATCAAAGTTTTATCAGATAGTGTTTGGCGAGATTTTGGCAGTAAATATGGCTTGTTAATTAAAGATATGGGATTGCTAACACGGGCAATATTTATTATTGATAACCAAGGAAAAATTGCCTACAAAGAACTGGTCGCCAACATTTCTCAACACCCTGATTACGATATGGCATTGGCTACTATATCGGCACTAAATCCAGTTGAATCATTAGATGAAAGTAAGGCTAATACAGATGATGTTCCAGCACAAACTAGCCTAACTAAATCTTCGGTAACGAACTAATATCAAAGGCCAAGGTACTAAGCTTTACTACCTTGGCCAAAATCATGTCCAGATTTTAAATACTCAATTTCCTGCACTGTTGACTGGCGATTCAATACTTTATTTCTATGTGGAAATCGTCCAAACCTCTTAATTATCTCTAAATGTTCAACAGCAAAATCAACCGCATTTTGAATTACCACTTGATGAAATTCATCAGGATATTTTGTTAATAACCTAGTAAATAGTTTAACACTTTGCTCTTGGTCACTTAACTTTTCACTATGCTCAAAAGGATGGTAATAAAAAATACGCTCTATCAAAGCTAAGTCATTATCAAACCCTGATAAAATTCCAGATTTTACTGTTTCAAGTGCTTTTTGATCTGTCGAAAACGCTTGAGCGGTTCCTCTGTACATATTACGAGGCAACTGATCAAGTAATACCACTAATGCTAAACTACCTCTAGCATTATCAAGCCAATGAGTAAAAGGTTTAGCTAACGCCTGTTGATACAAATGCTGAAACTGAGAGGATATTTCCTGATCGATACTCGGTGTTGCTTGGTACCACAAAACTGATTGCGATTGTTTTGAAAGTTGATTATCTAAATGCCCAAACCAATATCTTAAAATCTGCTCTGCTTTTACCATATTTAAAGCCTTACTATTCAACAGGTTGTATTTTTTATTTTGTTTTTATTCATTTTTCTCTTGAAAATAAAACACCCAGTCCCATCTATTATTATGTAGTCGCCGTAAAGGGTCTACATTAACCGCCTGTTCAAATTGAAAGGCATACTACCTAGATAGGTGATTATAAATTAACAATATCGCAACTACTATGTTGGACATTGAAATTATAGTCAAATCAGATTTAGGTTTTACTAACATATTGCTAACTTATTAATAGGATATGAATATTATGCGTACATCTAAAGATTTCAGCCCACTTTACCGTTCTTTTATTGGTTTTGATCACTTAGCCAACTTAATTGACAAAGCCTCACAATCAGAAAAACAATCGTCGTACCCACCGTACAACATTGAATTGATTTCTGAAGACCAATATCGTATTACCATGGCCATTGCAGGCTTTGCTGAAGACGAGCTAGATATTGAGTCTAAACAAAACACCCTAGTTATCACGGGTACTAAAGCCAATTCCACCGAAGCACACCCTCGTAAATTTTTACATCAGGGAATTGCAGAGCGTAACTTTGAGCGAAAATTTCAAATAGGTGATCATGTTAAGATTATCGGCGCCTTCATCAAAGATGGCTTACTAAATATAGATTTAGAAAGAGAAATACCAGAAGAGTTAAAGCCTAGAAAAATTGCTATTAATGGTAAAAGTCTGTTATCAACAAAAGCAGAGTCAACAACAATAGAAGGCAAAACTAGTTAAGCTTTAATACCGTATTTCTCCCTTTGTTTTTTTGCCCAGTCTTTTGACTGGGCTTTTTTTTGTAAAACTTTCTTTACCATCCTATGACAAAAATTTTAAAACTTTTGCTGACATTAAAATTTTTAATGTGATAAAAATTATGCATTATTTAAAATATTACCAAGTCTATTCATTTTTAATAGAGTGAATAATCAGTACATCTTGGTATATAGAAACAAAAAAGAGCAGTGATGGATTTAAACTTACAAGGTAGACGAGCATTAGTTTGTGGTAGCTCTCAGGGAATAGGTAAAGCCTGTGCGATTGAATTAGCTAATTTAGGGGCAAGTGTCACTTTATTTGCTAGAAATAAAAGCTCATTAGAAAAGGTGTTCACTGAACTGAATAGCCAACAAGGGCAAACTCACCAAATACTCATCGCTGATTTTTCACAACCCGAAACGGTTAAAAGTATTATTACTGAACACATTAAAATCAATTCACCTTATGAAATTTTAATCAACAATACTGGTGGCCCAGCTCCTGGTCCAGCAAATACCTCTGATAGCAGTGCTTTCATAGATGCTTTTAACTTGCATCTAATAGCTAACCACCATTTAGTACAAGCATTACTTAGCGGAATGAAAGAGAAAAAATATGGTCGTATTATTAATGTTATCTCAACGTCAGTAAAACAACCCATTCCCGGACTTGGGGTATCTAATACTATTCGCGGAGCAGTGGCTAGTTGGTCGAAGACTTTAGCACATGAATTAGGCCCATTTGGTATAACTGTTAATAACGTTTTACCAGGAGCAACTGCTACCGCCCGCCTTGATACAATTATTGAAGGTAAAGCGAACAAACAAAATATAACGATTGAGCAAGCGACTGCTAACGAAATCAATCAAATTCCGATGCGCCGCTTT